>Ga0194060_10001269_pt1 | contig 18033 bp, 15 predicted proteins | sample SepL225m_MetaG_FD_163427 | JGI IMG/M metagenome (GOLD analysis project Ga0194060, IMG submission 163427) | Anoxic zone freshwater microbial communities from boreal shield lake in IISD Experimental Lakes Area, Ontario, Canada - Sep2016-L222-5m | ecosystem: Environmental > Aquatic > Freshwater >...
CCGCTATGGCGCGGCTCGCGCCGGCTCACCGTGGCGGTGGAAAACCTGACCCATCCAGGCAAACCACGGCGGCGATTTCCGGCGAGCCGTGCCGACGAAATGCTCAGTCTTACCGGAGCCGGGCGCTACCAGCACCTGCTCGCCTTCTACACCGACAGCGAGAAGCGCAATCTGCTTACACCCGAATTCGCCCGCAACGCCGCCGGCGCGGGTACCAACGGTTATCTGGCGCAGGCGCTGGCGCGCGCCGGCAGCGCCGATGCGGTGAACCGCTGGCTCTATGTGGACCAGTCCACCTATCTTCCCGAAGACATTTTGTTCAAGGTGGATATCGCCAGCATGGCGAACTCGCTCGAATGCCGTTCGCCTTTTCTCGACCACCGGCTGATCGAGTTCGCCTGCTCGCTGCCGGGCTCGTACAAGCTGACCCGCGGCGGCCGGCACAAGCACATCCTCAAGGAAGCGTTCAAGGATTGGCTGCCGCCGGGTTTCATGCACCGCAAAAAGCAGGGTTTCTCCGTGCCGCTCGCAAACTGGATCAGGAACGATTTCGGTCCCATCCTGCGGGAGCGGCTGCTGGCGCAGAAGCTGCTTTCGCCATGGTTCAGGCAGGACGCGGTCGCGCGCATGGTCGAAGAACACCTTTCAGGCCGGGCCTCGCACAGCAACCGGCTGTGGTCGCTGCTGGTGCTGTCGCAATGGGTCGAGAGCTTCAAGGTGCCGCTTTGAACGTCGGCTGCATGTCGGACGCAGCGGGAATTTGAGGGCCATGTCCGCGCGTAGCGTATATCAGATCAATTTGCAGCAGCACTTCGGCGGCGGCGAGGTCTACACGCGCTTTTTCAGCCTGGCGCTGATCGAGCTGGGCTATCGGGTGGTCTTGTTCGTGAACCGCAAGGCGGATTTCTGGGAGTCGCTCCTCCCATCGGGCGTGGAATTGGTCCGCGTAGATGGCGCTGCGGACGTCAGACGTTTGCTGCCGCAGGAGCGTGCGCTGGTTGTGACCCAGACCGCGCTGGATGCGGACGATGCGCAGTGGGTGGGTGGGCGGCATGTGCTGTGCGGCTTCGTTCACATGCCGCTGCATGAGCGAGATCCGGCCGGACTGAAGCACTATCGCGTTTTGTGGCCAGTGTCGCAATATGTGCTGGACAGCATCAAGTCGCGCGGGTACGGCCAATGGTATGCAGAGCCGCTGTATGGCGTCGCCGACCCGGCGCGGAATGCGCCCGGTGACACGGTAGTCAGACGCGCCGAATACGATTGGGACCAGCGCAAGCTGCGCGATCGCCTGCTCGGGCTCATCGAACCTTTGTGGCGCATGAATCAGACGGTGTTGAGGTTCAGCAGGCGGCCCGGACTCACCCTGGGCATGGTTTCGCGCCTGACGCCGATCAAGCAGTTTCCGCTGATGTTCGGCATGCTTGCGCCTATCCTCGCCAGATGCCCGCAGGTTAATCTGGAAATTTTCGGCAGCGGCGGCTACGCTTCCGTGCGCGATCTGCGCGCCAGCCTGGCACCGATCCGGGCACAGGCGCGCTTCTGGGGGCATCAGTCTAATGTTGCTGCGGTCTACCCGCAGCTCGATTATGTCCTGAGCGGATTGCCGGAGAAGGAGGCGCTGGGACTCAACCTGATCGAGGCGCAACACTGCGGCACGCCGGTGCTCGCGGTGCGCGCCCCGCCCTTTACTGAAACGGTCGTCGACGGAAAGAGTGGCTTCTTCTTCACCGATCCGCGCGAGGACGGCGGCGACTCATTCGCGCAACTGATGCAGCGGCTGCAAAGCGGCGCGGCGCGCCCCGACCCGCGGCAGGCAGTCGCGCATCTGGAACGATTTTCCTTTGCCGCGTTTCGCCAGCGGGTAGCGCGCGCCCTTGCCGCCATCACGACGGTGGCAGAGGCCGGGGTACAAGCGTGAAAATCGGTCTCGTTGCCCCCGGCATCTGGAATTCCATTCATCTGGATATGGCGCAGGCGTTCGCTGCGCTGGGTCACGAGGTAGCCGTTTATACCGAAGACGGCCGCGCAACCAGCGGCATGCGCTTCCTGCGCTTTCGCGAGGGGCGGTTGGATTTTTTCGTCATCCACCACCTGCGGCGCAATCCGTGGACCTGGTTGTTCGACCGGCTGGCAAAGCCCTGGCTCGGCCGCCGCTTCTTTACCACGCTCGTGGCGATGGCGCGCTACTTCGCCGCCACGCGCGATTGCGACCTGTATTTCGTCGAGGGCGACTGGATCGGGTTTTTCGCCGCGATCATCGCGCGTTTCATTCCGTTTCGCTGGGTAGTGTGCATCCACGACAGCGACTATCTGCGCATCCCGCTCAGTTTTCCCGGGCGGCCGGCGAGCCGCTGGAAGGAATCGGTGAAACTGTGGGTGCTGCGCCGCGCCGACCTCGTCCGCGCGAATTCATTCGTTACGCGGGATGCCTTGATTGCCGGCGGCTGCGCGCCGGAACGCATCCGCGTGGTGCCCTTGCACGTCGCCGCCTGGATGCGCGTAGACGGGATTGCGGACATGGCGGCATTCAAGGCCCAGGCGAGGAAGGAGGTTCATGACCAGTGGCGCATCCCGTCCGATGCGCGCCTGCTGGTCACTATGTGCCGCCTGGTACCGGTCAAGGGGCTGGACCTGGCCGTGCGCAGTTTTGCCGCTGCCGCCAGGAACAACAAGGAACTGTATCTCATGATCTGCGGCGGCGACCGTGTCGTTCCCGGCATCGGCAGCTACCGCGAGCATCTGGCCGGAATTGCCTTCGAGGAAGGCGTCTCGGCGCGGGTGATCTTTACCGGCAACATCGACATCCGCGAGGTGAAGCGCTATTTCGCCGCCGCCGACCTGCAACTTGCGCCATCGGTGATCGATACTTTCAACTACGGCGTGATCGAGGCGGCGATGGTCGAAACGTATACCATCGCCAGCGACATGGTCGGCGCCGGCCCGTGGGTGCAAGAGGTGGGTGCCGCGGCCATCGTGCCGGGACGCGATTCTGGGGACTGGGGGCGCGCCATCGCAGCCTTCCTTGCGAGCGGCGTGCCGCCGTTCGCCGGCGGCGCGATCAGCGACAGGCTGGCGCCCCCCCGCGTTGCCTCGATGCTGACCGATCTCGCGCAAGAAGTCGCGCCAGGCCGCAGCTGAGATGAAAATACTTTATCTGCACCCGAAATCCTGGGGCGGCGAATACGCCATGCTATTGCGTCTGCGCGACTTGGGCCACGAAGTCTGTGTGTTCGAGGAACAGCGCGACCTGCCGCAGGGCGCGCGCTGGTTTTCCGATCATTTTCTCAACCCCGGCGACGGCATTGCCACATTTTGGTACGACCCGAGGCGCGGTGCCGAAAAGCTGGCAACCTGGGCGCTGGACCGGCTCTTTCGCCGCGCGTTCGAGGGGCGCAACCTGGTGCACCGCATGTGGGTGATACGCGCGGCCCTGCAACACTTTGGCCCCGATGTGGCGATATGCAGCGACGGCTTTACCTACGCGATCCCTGCTTCCTTCCTCAAGCGGCTAGGGCTGGCGCATACCCGGTTGATCGTAGGCTATATCGGCGGGGACATCCTCGATTGCCCGCGGGCTGCGTACGGCAAGCGCAGAACCTGGCTCACCGACCGTCTGATCAAGGCGTCCCTGGCGGCGCCGGAAGTGCTGCGCCCGGTGTCTCCTCTGCTGGAGCGGATATTGCTGCGCGACGGGGCGCAGAAGGCGCGGATACACGTATGTCCCAGCCATCTGGTGGTGCCGCGCGAGGCTCTGCTCGATGTCTGTTCGCGGCGCAAGGCCATTTCGGCGGGACTGCGCGAACGCCATGGCATAGCTGCCGAGGCCCCGCTCGTCGTAACGCTCAGTCTGAACCAGCAGGGCAAGGGCTTGCACCTGTTGGCGCGTGCGTGGCGCAAAGTGGTCGACGCGCATCCGCAGGCGCGCTGGCTGCTGTGCGGACCGCACAACCCGTGGACCGAGAGCGAAGTCTGGCCGGTGCTGGATGCCGCCGGAGTGCGCGCAACGGTCAGCGCAACCGGCAGGCTCGCCGGAATCGCCGTGTTCGAGTATTTCGCCGCGGCCGATCTGCACGTCAATCCCAGTCTGTGTGAAGGGCTCAACATGGCCACGGTGGAGGCAGCGGCGGTGGGCACGCCCACCATCACCAGCGACGGCGCCGGCATTGCAGACTGGGTGCAGCGATATGGTGCAGGCGCGGTGGTTGCCGCAGGGGAGATTGAGGCACTGGCCGATGCTATAATCCGCGCGCTTGACGACCGTGCGACTCTCGCGCGGTGGGCACAAGGGGCGCAAACGATGGCCGAAGAATTTGCCCTGGAGCGCATCGCCGGGCAATTGCAGCAGTTGCTTGGCCCGGCGCGGCCATGAATCCGGATTTGGACGAAGCGATACCGGCGATCGCGGTTGGCGACCTGTATCCCGCGGTGCTGGAATTCTTCCGCGATGCGCCGCCCGGCCGTATCCTGGATGCGCCGGCGGGCCATGGGGCATTCGCGCTGGAGTTGCTCAGGCGCGGTTACTCCGACATCGATTGCCTGGACATCAATGCCGACGCGTTCCGCCTGAAGGATGAAAGGGTGCGCTTTCGCCGCCACGACGTGATCGAGCGGCTGCCTTTCCCGGACGCCCATTTCGATTATGTTTTCAGCATCGAGGGCATCGAGCATTTTCATAACCCGTGGACCTTCACGCTGGAACTTTGCCGCGTGCTCAAGCCCGGCGGCAGGCTGTACCTCAGCACGCCGAACACGTTCTCCGTTGACGCACGCCTGAAATACCTGGTATCCGGCTATTTCCCGCGCTTCCGCCCGCTGATGCAAGAGCCTGACAAGGTGATGGTGCAGGACGTTGACGATGCGCACATCAGCCCGATCTATTTTTGGCAGCTACACTACTTTTTGATGCAGGGCGGAGTAAGCATAGGTCGAGTCGGAACGAATGCATTGTTTCACAAGCCTCAATGGGTGAAGCGCGTATTCGAGAACTGGATCGCGGGCATGATCCGCAGGAACATCAGGAAGCGGGGGTTTCCGGATCGCGGCGTGACCTCGGATGCGGTGCTGTTCGGCGACTGTATCATTATCGAAGGCGTCAAGTCGGCGTAGCGTGCAACGCAAGCTGCGGTGTGTGCCGCGCTCGCGTATGATTGCGGCTGGTCGAACCTGATCGGGCTCCGGGAGAACGGCATTAGTCGCGGGACCGGAGTGTTGTTCGGTCATACACCGGTCAATTGCACGGTCAACCTGGAAGCGGGACGCTGGCTTGCTGTTCAACTCCTTTCCTTTTATTTTTCTGTTTCTGCCGGTTGTGCTGCTCGGGTTTTTTCTTCTGGGCGGGCGCACGCACAAGCTCGCGGCTGCGTGGCTCGCGGCAGGCTCGATTTTCTTTTACGGCTGGTGGAATCCGGCCTATGTGATCCTGCTGCTGGCTTCGATAGTCTGCAATTTCCTTTTTGGCGCCAAGCTCGCGCGGCTGCACGCAGAGGGCCGGGAAGTGCAGGCCGGCCGCATCCTAGTCCTGGCCGTTGCCGCTAACCTGCTGCTGCTCGGCTACTACAAGTACACGAATTTCTTTCTCGCGAACCTGGGTAAACTCGCCGCCGTTCCGCTGATCGCGGAGATCGTGCTGCCTCTGGGCATTTCCTTTTTCACATTCACCCAGATCGCGTTCCTGGTCGATGCCCGCAGGGGAGAAGCGAAGGAGTACAGCTTCGTCCACTATTGCCTGTTCGTGACTTACTTTCCGCACCTGATTGCGGGGCCTATCCTGCATCACGGCGAAATGATGCCGCAGTTTCGCGACAGCGCGGTGTATCGCCTGAAATGGGACAACGTCGCGGTCGGCCTGACCGTGTTCCTGATCGGCCTGTACAAGAAGACGGTGCTTGCCGACGGCGTCGCCGAATATGTAGCGCCGGCATTCAATGCGGCTGCGGGCGGCGCCGCGCCGACGCTGCTCGACGCCTGGGGCGCGGCGCTCGCCTATACCTTCCAGATCTATTTCGATTTCTCGGGCTATTCGGACATGGCGATCGGGCTGTCGCGCATGTTCGGCATCCTGCTTCCGCTCAACTTCGACTCGCCCTACAAGGCAGCGAGCATCATCGATTTCTGGCGGCGCTGGCATATCACCCTGTCGCGCTTCCTGCGCGACTATCTCTATTTCGCCCTGGGCGGGAACCGCAGGGGTGCGGCGCGCCGGCATCTCAACCTGTTCCTGACCATGCTGATCGGCGGCTTCTGGCACGGGGCCGGCTGGACCTTCGTCTGTTGGGGGGCGCTGCACGGTGTCTATCTCGCGCTCAATCATGGCTTGAGGTCTCTGTGCAGGGGGCTCGGCTTCGCGCCCGAGCGCTTGCCGGGATGGCGCCATTTTGCGCGATTGCTTACCTTCGCAGGGGTAGTCGTCGCCTGGGTATTCTTTCGTGCGGCCGACCTCAATGCCGCGCTGGTCATGCTCAAAGGCATGGCGGGATTGAACGGCGTGGTCTTGCCCGAGCGCTGGCTGAGATACTGGGGCGCGTTCGGACAGTGGCTGATCGAGCACGGCGTGCGCTTCGCCGAAATGAACCTGTTCGGCGGTGGCGGGCAGATCAACTGGCTGTGGATCCTGCTACTGATCTGCTGGGCTTTGCCGAATACGCAGGAAGTCATGGCCGCATACCGGCCCGGCCTGGTATCGCCTGGTTACCGACCGATCTCACAGGGCCAGTCGATCTGGAATTGGGCGTGGAAGCCAGGTCCGGTGTGGCTCGCCATCACCGCCGGGCTCGGCATCTACGCCCTGCTGGCGATCACCGGGTTCAGCGAATTCATCTATTTCCAGTTCTGACATGAGCCCCAGGCGCTATGCGATCGCACTGCTCGCCCTATTGCTGCTGTTGCTGGCGTCGGTCGGCGCGTTCAACCGGATAGTCGATCCGTTCTGGTATTTCCGCGATGTCGAAGCCCGAGGTTTCAACTTGGACAAGCCGCGCTTTCCCCGCAACGAACGCCTAGTCAAATCCGCCCTGGTATCCAAATTGCGCCCGGATGCGATCATTCTGGGTAGCTCGTACGCCGAGGTTGGCTTTCCGGCAACGCATGCTGGATTCACCGATGGCGGCAGGCTTCTGCCATACAATCTCGGCCTTTCGGGCGCGAAGTGGCCGGAGATCTATTGCTACGCCTTGTTCGCGTTGGCCCAACCCGGCATACGGCGCGTGGTCTTGCCGCTTTCGGGAATGGCCGAGGCTTCCTGCGCCGGCTTTCAGAACCTTGGTGACGCCGACTATGCCCGGTTTCTGTTTTCAAAAAACGCCCTCAGCGCCTCCTTGGACACCCTGCGCAAACAGGACGGCGTACCCCTCGTTACTCGCGAAGGCATGTGGTACATGCAGCGTTATGAGCCGAAAATCCGCAATGACACGGATATCACGCTTAATTTCGCCAACCTGATGCGAGACAGCTTCTGCCGGGCGCCACACCCGGCGCGCGCGCTCGACCTGCGGCGGGTCGACAAATCCGCGCCCCCCGCTGACGCCGACACCGTAGGCGTGCGCAAGATCGTGCGCCTGGCAATCGAGAAGAAGATCCACCTGATTCTCATGCCCTATCCCAAGCATGTGCTGCACTACGAGGCGGAGCGGCGTTGCCAAGGCATCGAAGAGCGCTGGAGCGAGCTTTGGAAAATCGCAGCAGTGGTCGAGCAGGAATCACGCGGCAAGGATGGACCGGTCGAGGTCTGGGACTTTCACGGATACCGTGAAGCGAACGCGGAACGCGTCCACGCCGGCAAGGCCATGCGCGAGCGCTGGTGGCAGGACAACGGGCATTTCAACCACGAGGTGGGCGCAACCGCTTTCGACTCCATTTTTTCCGGGGGCCGTGCCTACGGTCACCGCGTCGACACGCGCAATTTCGACGGTCTGATGGAAGCGGTAGAGCGCGAGCGCAATGATTTCCTTGCACGCAACCCCTGGGTCGAACCGGAACTCTACGAACTGGCGCGCCTAGTAGGGGCGGGTTGGTAGTCTCGGCCGGCAAAGAATTTCAGTTCTGACATGAGCTCCAGGCGCTATTCGATTGCACTGCTGGTTCTGCTGCTGCTGCTGCTCGCTTCGGTCGGCGCGTTCAACCGGATCGTCGATCCATTTTGGTACTTTCGCGATGTCGAGGTCCGCGGATTCAACCTCGACAAGCCGCGCTTTCCCAGGAATGAGCGGCTGGTCAAGTCTGCGCTCGCGGTCAAGCTTCGTCCCGAGGCGGTGATCCTGGGCAGTTCCTACGCCGAGGTCGGGCTGCCCGCCACCCATGCCGGATTTACCGGCGGCGGCAGGCTCAAGCCCTACAACCTGTCTGTTTCCGGGGGGGCGTGGCCGGAGATCCAATGCTACGCCCTGTTCGCGCTGGCGCAGCCCGGCTTAAAGCGCATGGTGCTGGGCGTGTCCGGCAGCGCCGCCGAGCCCTGCTCAAGTTATGCGAACCTGGGCGAAGTCGATTACGCCAAGCTGCTGTTTTCGCAAAACGCAGTCAGCGCCTCTTGGGAAACCGTGCGCCGCCAGGACGGAAAGCCGCGCGTGACCGCAGAGGGCATGTGGTACTTCAAGCGCTATGAAGAAAAAATTCGCAGCGACGACGACATCGCGGTCAATTTTGCCAATGAAATACGCAGCCACCTGTGCAAGTCGCGGCAACAGGACAGGCTATTCGACCCGAAGCGGGTGAACCGGACGAAGCCGCCCGCAGACGCGTCGACTGCCGGCATGCGGGGAATCGTCCGGCAGGCGGTGCAAAAGAAAATTCAGCTGATTCTGCTGGTCTATCCCAAACACGTGCTGCACTACGAGCTGGAACGCCAATGCGGCGAGTTCGAGGAGCGCTGGAGCCAGTTGTGGAAACTCGTCTCGCTGGTCGAGGAGGAAGCGGGTCCGGATTCGCCTCTGGTCGAGGTCTGGGATTTCTACGGCTATCGCGACATCAATGCCGAGCGCGTCCGCGCCGGGATCGCAATGCCCAAGCGGCTGTGGCAGGACGCCGGCCACTTCAATCACGAGGTCGGTGCCGCGGCGTTCGATACGATCTTCTCCGCGAATCGCTCCGGCTTGTCCGGTTACGGCCGCAGGGTGAACACGCGCGATTTCGACCGCTACATCGACGAGAGCGAAAGCGAACGGCGCGCTTTTCTGCTCAGTCATGCCTGGGTAAAGCAGGAACTGGACGAATTGACGCGGCCGACCCATCGCTAGCCGGCAGGCGGCGAGAGCCGGCCAATTCACAAACCGATTCCGCAATGCCCCATAATCCTGCTTTTCCCGCTCCCGCCGCATGAAACTTCTTTACGCATTCCCCGAGCCTTTGCCGCTGCCGCGGGCGCGCGGCCTGCAGGTGGTCAATACGGTGCGCGCGCTGGCCGAACAAGGCATAGCGGTGGATTTGTGCCATGTGCCCGGCGGCAGCGATCCGTTCGAAGCCGGCGGCCTCGCCCGTCCGCAGAACGTGCTGCTCACGCCTTTGTCGCGCAGCCTGCCCTGGCCGCTGGACGGCATACATTCGAACCGCTTCTTCGCCGCGCGCCTGGCGCGGCACATGGATGAGCGGCGGCCGGACGCCATCATGGTGCGGCACCTGAAAATCGCGCAGTCGCTGCTCAATCGCTTTCCGCGCATTCCGTTGCTATACGAGGCGCACGAAGTGTTTGCCGATACCGCGCCGGCGCGGCGGCAGACGCAGACTGCCGCGCTGGAGCGCCGGGTGGTGCAGGGGGCGCGGGCGGTGGTGGCGAATTCGCGCGCCACCGCGGCACGTCTGGGCGAGTGCCATGGCCAAATACGAACTATCGCGGTCATACCCAACGGCGTCGACTTTCGCAGCCTGATTCCGGAAAAGGACTGGGCCCGTTGCGCCGAGCACATCGTCTATGCCGGCAGCTTTTTCGGCTGGAAAGGCGTGGACGACCTGGTGGCTGCGGCGCGCGAACTGCCGGGACTGCGCGTGAGCCTCTTCGGCGGTGACGACGACAGCATACGCAGAGTGCGAGCGCAGATGCTGCCGGGCGGCGCGGGGCTGGAGTTCGCCGGGCGCGTTTCGCCACAGCGCGTGGCGCAGGCGCTGGCCGAGGCTTGCATCGCGGTGCTGCCCAATCGGGCCGATCCCGACAGCGCCTTTACCTCGCCGATCAAATTGTTCGAGTACATGGCTGCGGGCTGCGCCATCGTCGCGTCCGATCTGCCCGCGGTGCGCGAAATCCTGGCCGAGGACGAGGCGGTGTGGGTCCGTCCGGGCGACCCGCGCTCGCTGGCAGCAGGGCTGCGCCGGCTGGTTGCTGATCCGGACCTCGGGCGCGCGCTGTCTGCCCGGGTGCGCGACAAGGCGCGGCAGTACACCTGGACCCGGCGGGGTATGGCTTTGGCGCAGGTGCTACAACCGATGGCGGGCGCGGCATGAATCTTCCCGCTACGCAGGAGCCGAAAATTCTAATCGTACGCCGTGACAACATCGGCGACCTGATCTGCACCACGCCGCTGATCAGCGCGCTGCGCCGGCGCTATCCGCGCGCCCACCTCGCTGCACTGGCAAACACCTATAACCGGCAAGTGCTGGAAGGCCACCCCGATCTGGACGCGCTGTATGCCTATGCCAAGGCCAAGCACCGATTGCCCGGCCAGAGCCGCGCGGCGATTTATTGGGACCGGCTCACGTTGATTTTGGAACTGCGCCGCCAGTGTTTCGACACCGTGTTGCTCGCCTCGCGCCAACCGGGCGCAAGCGCGCTGCGGCTGGCGCGCTGGATCGCCCCGGCGCATATAGCCGGTTATGCCGATGCCGGCGGACTGGTGGACCTTGCCCTGCCTCATGAGGCGGCGGGGGCGAGCCACGAAGTCGAACACGTGTACCGGCTGGCGCAACTGTTCGACATCGACGGACCGCCGGGCCCGCTCAGCATGGCTGTCGATGCAAACGCGCGCGAACGGGCGAGCGCCGCGCTCGGGGGACGTAATCCGGCGCGCAAGCTGATTGCGGTGCACATCAGCGCGCGCAAACCCAGCCAGCGCTGGCCGGTGGAGCGCTATGCCGGGCTGATGCACACCCTAGCCACGGAAGCGGATTTTCTCCTGCTCTGGTCGCCCGGGGCGGCGGATCATCCGCAGCATCCGGGCGACGACGCCAAGGCGCAGGCCATTCTGGGGGCGGCCGGAAAACTGCCGGTAAAAGCTTATCCGACGCGAGAACTGAAGGATCTGGCCGCAGCGCTGTCGTTTGCGGACACCGTGATCTGCAGCGACGGCGGCGCCATGCACATTGCCGCCGCGCTGGACAAACCCATCCTGTGTTTTTTCGGCGATTCGGACGCAGCGCGCTGGCATCCCTGGGGCGTGCCTTACAGGCTGCTGCAGCCCGAGAGCCGCGACGCGGCGGATATCAGCCTGGCCGAGGCGCTGCGGGGTTTTCGGGAACTGCAGCGGCCAATATAGCGGAGCATGAGGGGAGATACCCCCTTATTTCAAAACCATTTCTTAGGGGAGCAAGAGGGGGCGTTTCCCCTCGTTTTGTTCGGCACTTGTAGCTTGCGGGGCGTACTCGGGTACGCGTGCGGCCAGTTCGCGCCGCAGCTGTTCCGGATCTATATTTCTTTGCTGCAACCAGTTGGAGAGTCCCTGTAGCCATGCGGCACCCGGCGCCGGGCGGGACTTGGCGATGCGCAGTTTCGGGTGCGGCGTGGCCAGGGTAAGCTCATCGTCGGCGAGCAGTTCCTCGTACAGCTTTTCGCCCGGGCGGAGACCGGTGAATTCGATGCCGATGTCACGCTCGCCGTAGCCTGACAGCCGGATAAGTTCGCGCGCCAGCTCGACGATTTTCACCGGTTCGCCCATGTCGAGCACGAATATCTCGCCCCCTGCTCCCATCAGCCCCGCCTGAAGCACCAGCTGTGCCGCCTCCGGAATGGACATGAAATAGCGCGTGATCTCCGGATGCGTGACGGTGACCGGGCCGCCGCGCGCGATCTGCTCGCGGAACTTCGGCACCACGCTGCCGGTGCTGCCCAGCACATTGCCGAAGCGCACGATGACGAAACGCGTCGCGTTCGGGCCCTGCAGCCCCTGACAGACGATTTCGGCCAGACGCTTGCTCGCGCCCATCACGTTGGTCGGGTTGACTGCCTTGTCGGTGGAAATGAGCACGAATTTCTCTACCCCGTACGCGATGGCGGCCTCGGCCACGCGCCAGCTGCCGAGCACGTTGTTCTGGATCGCCTCCCAGGCATTGCCCTGTTCCATCAGCGGCACATGCTTGTAGGCCGCGGCGTGGAACACGATCTGCGGGCGATGCGCCGCCAGCGTCTCGGCCACGCGCGCCGCGTTCTTAACGTCGCCGATGACGCATTTCAGCCCGATATCCGGATGCTGCTCCGCAAATTCCTGCTCCATGCGGTAGAGCGCGAACTCGTTGTGCTCGAATAGCACCAGCTGCGCCGGCTCGAAGCGCGCGATCTGGCGGCACAGCTCCGAGCCTATGGAGCCGCCTGCGCCGGTGACCAGGATGCTGCGGCCGCGTATCCATTGCTGCAGATGGCTTTCGTCGAGCAGCACCGGGTCGCGGCCGAGCAGGTCGTCGAGTTCGATGTTCCGCACTTGCGACACCGTGACCTTGCCGCTCATGAGATCCTGGTACGAGGGCACGGTCAAGGCTTCGACCCCGGCGCGGCGGCAGATGTCGAGCGCTCTCCGACGTGATTGGTGGGAAGCCGAGGGCATGGCGATGATGGCGCGCTCCAACCCCAGTTGCGGCGCGAGAGCGACCAGATCTTCGATTGCGCCGAGCACGTTCACGCCCTGGATCTGGCGCCCGCGCTTGGCCTGGTTGTCGTCGAGCAGGCCCAGCACGCGCCAATCGCCGGCGCGCGCCAGATTCTTCAGCAGGTCGGCCGCGGCGTCGCCCGCCCCCAAAATGACGACCGGCCTTCCGTGGGAGCCGAAAACATTGCGCAGGCGGCGTTCTTTCCATACCCGGTAGCCGAAACGGCTGCCGCCCAACAGCAGGATCAGCAGCAGCGGATCGAGCAGGATCACCGAGCGCGGCACCGGCGGCTGCTGCGGCGGCAGCATCAGCAGCACCAGGGCGATCGCCAGGGTCGCCAGGGCCACCGCGAGGGCGATGCGCTGCAGATCCGGTACGCTGGCGTAGCGCCACATGCCGCGATACATGCCGGAACGAAAAAATATGACTGCCTGCAGCGGCACCACCCACAGCATCGCCCCGGCCATGTTGGGGATGTTGTATTGCGGTATGTCGGTATTGAAGCGCAGCCAATAGGCCAGATACCACGCGATCATCGCGGCGACCACGTCGTGGCCCAGCGCCATCCAGTTGCGGATATGCATGCTTTAAGCCGCCGCTGCGTGCATGACTTTGGCGAGCGCGGCGCAGGTGTCGCGCATGTCCTGCTCGGCGAGCCCCGGGTGCAGCTGGAACATCAGGCTGGAGCCGGCCAGCTTCCTTGCCACCGGCAGCGGCTGTTTCGGCCCGAGGCCGGCGTCGACAAAAGCCTTCTCGAGATAAATCTCGCTGCAGGAACCGACGCTGCTCGGTATGCCCTCGGCCGCCAGGGCGTCGAGGATGCGCTGCATGGTCCACCCCGCGCGCAGCATTTCCGGGCGGACGAAGGCGTAATACTTGTAATAGGCGTGTTCGATGTGGCCGGGCGGCCGCGCCAGGCGCAGCGCCGGAATGCCGGCTAGGCCTTGGTCGAGATATGCGGCGTTGCGGCGCCTGGCGGCGAGCCACTGCGGCAGCTTCCCGAGCTGCAGCCTGCCGATGACGGATTGCATTTCGGTGATACGCCAGTTGGTGCCGAAGCTCTCGTGCAGCCAGCGAAAGCCGGGCCCATGTTCGCGCTCGAACACCGCGGCGTGACCCTTGCCGTGGTCCTTGCAGGCCCAGGCCCGCTCCCACAGTTCACGCGAATCCGTGACCAGCATCCCGCCTTCGCCGCCGGTAGTGATGATCTTGTCCTGGCAAAACGAAAACGCGCCGATGTCGCCTAGGGCGCCGGTTGCGCGGCCGCGGTAGCGCGCACCGACACTTTGCGCGCAGTCCTCGACCACGAACAGGCCGCGCGCTTTTGCCAGCGCCAGAATTTCGTCCATTTCGCACGGCCAGCCGGCAAGATGCACTGCGATGATGGCTTTGGTGCGCGCGGTCAGCACTGCTGCTATGCTCGCCGCGGTAAGGTTCTGGCTGTCCGGATCCACATCGGCGACCACCGGAGTCGCCCCGAGGCGGACGACGCAGCTTGCGGAAGCGATAAACGTCTTGCTCGGAACCACCACTTCGTCACCCGGCGCGATGCCCAAAGCATACAGCGCGAGCTCGAGCGCAGCCGTGCCGTTGGCCAGGGCCACCGCGTATTTGACGCCGACCAGTTCGGCGAACTCGCGCTCGAACGCCTGCGATTGCTCCCCGGTCCAGTAATTGACCCTGCCCGAGCGCAGCACTGCGGCTGCCGCCGCTATCTCGTCCTCGGCGAACACCGGCCAGGGTGAGAACGGGAGCCTGCGCACGGGTTCGCCACCCTCGAGCGCAAGAGTCTGCACCTGGTTTGCTGAGGCTTCCCTGGGGCCCATGTTCAATCCAGGGGCCTTGCGGGTGAACCGGAGATTTTTGCTCCGTCGGCTACATCGTGGATCACAGTAGAGCCGGCGCCGACGATGGCCTTCCGGCCTATGGTTACGCCTGGGGTCACGACGGTGCCGCCGCCGAGCAATGTGCCTTGACCCACGCATACGCCGCCGCACAGATGACAGCCTGGCGCGATATGCACGGCGTCTTCTATGCGGCAATCGTGGTCCACCGTGGCGCCGGTGTTGATGATCACCTGGGCACCCAGGTGCGCCTCGGCGTTGATCACGCATCCGGCCATGACGACGCTGCCCGGCCCGACGTTCACCCCGCGGCCGACGTAGGCGCGGGGGTGGACCGCGCTGGCGAACTGCCAGCCGCCGCTCTCCAGCAGCGCCGCCACGGATGCGCGGCGGGCATTGTCTCCGATGGTGACGATGGCGTGGCGCAGTTGCGCCGATAACAGCGCCGGCAATTGCGCGCGCGTGCCCAGCACCGGATAGCCGAAAAAGTGCTTGCCCGCGTGCTTGGGGTCGTCGTCGAGCAGACCGGCGATCTCATACTTTCCCTGCTGTTCGATGGCGTCGATCACCACCTTGGCGTGGCCGCCGGCGCCGAACACGATGAGTTTTTCTTTGGTTTTCAATTTTCCCCGCCGCGTTGCGACCCGGTAAACTTGCTCATGGTGGCTTGCCCCGGTTGCGCAATCCCCTGCGGCCGCAGCATGCGCCAGGCCGTCATGGCGATGATCTTCAGATCGAGCCGGAACGACTGGTGTTCCACGTACCAGAGGTCGAGTTCGAAGCGCTCCTCCCAGCCCAGCGCGTTCCTGCCGTTCACCTGGGCCCAGCCGGTGATCCCGGGCCGCACCGCGTGGCGCCGCGCCTGGCGCTCGCTGTACAGCGGGAGGTATTCCATCAACAGCGGCCGCGGCCCCACCAGGCTCATGTCGCCCTTGATCACGTTGACCAACTGCGGCAACTCGTCCAGGCTCGATTTTCGCATCAATTCGCCCAAGGGTGTAAGCCGCGCCGCATCGGGAAGGAGTTCGCCCGCCGTGTCGCGCGCGTCGGTCATGGTGCGGAATTTGTAGAATTCGAACGGCTTGCCAGCGAGCCCGGGGCGCGTTTGCGCGAACAGGACCGGACGGCCAAGTTTGAGGCGGATGAGCAGGGCGACGAGGAGGAGCAGCGGGGCGAGCAGGGTCAGGGCAAAAAGTGCGACGCCAAGATCGAACACGCGCTTCAGCATGGGGAGGGCAAACTGCGGTAGAAATCGAGCAGCGCCTCGGTCAGGACAGCCGCGGAAAAATCGCGTCCGACGCGGCGCCGCGCGCTCTCCCCCATGCAGGCGCGCAACCCGGTCTCTTCGATGAAACGACGCATGGCAGCGGCAAGCGCGTCCACGTCGCCCGCAGGGAACAGTAATCCGGTTTCGTTCTCGACGATCGCGTCGGTGATGCCGTAGATGCGCGAACCTATCGCCGGCAGGCCCGCGGCCGCGGCTTCGATGATGACCGTGCCGAAGCCTTCGCGGTAGCTCGGGAGGCAGAATACGTCGGCCGCAGCAAAATAGGCTTCGGGTTCGGCGGTGTAATCCACGAGCCGCAGCTGCGACGTGCAGTCCAGCCGCATTTGCGGTCCCAGCCCCTCTTCGTCCGGACCGACCGCCAGGAGCAGCAGCTTCGGCCGCGCGACGCGTGCGAAGGCCCGGCACAGATCGAGCACGCCCTTGTCGCGGCGCAGGCGGCCGAGGTACAGGAATACCAGGGCATCCGCATCGACGCCCAGCCCGGCGCGCACCCGCGCGCGCGCCGCCGCGTCCGGCTTGAAGCGCTCGAGGTCGACGCCCGCGATCGATCCCTGCGCCAGCACCCCTGCCTTGCCCGCGTTGGTGATGCCCTGCTGCAGCATGAAATCGAGCTGCGAGCGGCTGTCGGCGAGCACATGGGTCGCCATGGCCGCTATGGCCTGGTCCGCGGCTTTGAGCAGGGCGCGCATGAAGCCGCCGCGCGTCACCCACACCTGTCCGGTAAAGGTGTGCAGGCGCAGCGGCACGCGCGCGATGAACGCCGCGGCCATGGCGAGCAGACCCGCCTTGGGCGTGACCGAGTGCACCAGGTCGAAGTCCTTGGAGCGAAAGATTGAGGTCAGCCGGGCGAGCGCCCGCAGATCGCGCAGCGGCGCAATGTCGCGCGCGATCGGCACCGGCATCAGTTCCACCGGGATGCCGAGCTTGCGCAGCAGGTTGCGATCCCCGCTGTCGGCAATGACCGTAACTTCGTAGTGCCGGGCCAGTGCGCGGATATGCTCCAGCAGGAATGCCTTGAGCGTAAGCTCGCTGGCGCAGACCAGCGCGAGTCTTCTTAGCGCGCGCTTTTCCATGCGCCCACCAGTTCTTCCATGCCCTGCTGCATGCTCACGCGATGGCTGTAGCCCAGTTCTCGGCAAATGCGCGTAATCGGATAGCTGCAGCGGTTGGTCAGAGCGTCGATACGCGCCGGCGTCAGCGGAAACCCCGGCAGCCGTCCGAGCACCCCGGCGCAGGCGCGCATAAACGCTTCCGGCAAACGCAGCCGCGGTTCGGACTTCCCCAGCGCGCCGGCAATCAGCGCGACAAAGCGCTCCATGCTGCAGTGGTCCGACAGATTGTACACACGGCCTGGTGCTTCGGGCCTGACCGCGCAAAGCGTCAGCGCCTGCACCACGTTGTCGACATGCACGTAATTGGCAGAGGCGCCCTCGGGTCCGACGAAGCAAAACAAACCGCGGTCTATCATTGCGATCATCTGGTACAGGGAGCGGTTGGTCATGCCGGCGCCGAACACGATGGCGGGGCGCAGTATGCTGTAGGCAAGGCCTGAATCCTGCACCAGCCGGTCCGATTCGACTTTGGTCGTTTCATAGCTTCCCGCCGGCTGCGAGGGCGTAGCCTCGGTGATTTCGCCGCTACGCCGAGGCCCATAGGCGCCCACGCTGGAGAGCTGCACCCAGCGGCCTACCCTGCCGCGCGCGCAACGCAGGAGCCGCGCGCTGCCTTGGACGTGTACGGCTTGCATGCGGACCGGATCGCGGATCTCGCCCGCACAGTGGTAAAGGACGTCCGCGCCGTCGACAAATGCCTCCAGGCTCGCCGCCTCGTTGCCAGGGTCGCCGAGGTCGCCGCGGTAGAGCGCTGCGGCCGCGCAGCCTTCGACCCGCTCCCTGCGCGTAAGCACGCGCACACGGTCTCCGCGCGCCAGATGCTCGGCAACCAGGCGCCGGCCGATGAATCCGCTGCCCCCGGTAACGGCGACGATCACGCCTTGGGCCCCGAGTCCCGCCCGGCGACGGTCCATTTGGATTTGCGCCGGCCGAGGCGGCGATAGGCGTCGGCGAGCGCATTGAACGCCTGCCGGCCAAAAATGCGGAAAACCCACAGGCCGGCCAAAGC
>Ga0194060_10001270_pt1 | contig 18031 bp, 10 predicted proteins | sample SepL225m_MetaG_FD_163427 | JGI IMG/M metagenome (GOLD analysis project Ga0194060, IMG submission 163427) | Anoxic zone freshwater microbial communities from boreal shield lake in IISD Experimental Lakes Area, Ontario, Canada - Sep2016-L222-5m | ecosystem: Environmental > Aquatic > Freshwater >...
CTTGAGAAATTGAACCACCTGAAATTGCGATGACTTTCGGCCGGGGAATCTGATTATTCAGCCACATTAGTACTTCAAGCCCATCCCTTTCCGGCATCAGTACATCTGTTATGATGAGATCAAACTGTTGGGACACCAACAGCCTTAAGCCCAGTTTACCGTTCACAGCCGTTGCTATTTCATGCTCTTTTTCCAGAAAAGCGGTCATTAGACCCAGAACTTGTGAGTCGTCGTCAATAATAAGAATTTTTGCCATCACTCCTCCTGATTGTTTTTGATAGCCCGGTTAAGGTATTTGCTCAGTTTTATCAGGTCATATGGTTTCTGCATAAAGTTGATGCCTGCTTTTGACGCTTCACTCAGATATGAGTGGTCAGACGAGTAACCAGACGCATAAATGCACCCTATACCCGGCCTGATTTTTTGTATTTGCTCCATCATAACTATGCCGTTCATTTCCGGCATGACAACATCAGTTATGATCAAATCAATTTGTATTGAGAGGTCGCTGGCCAGTTCCAAAGCCTTATGCGGGCTTTCAGTGTCATAAACGGAATAACCGATTTTTTTCAGGAACCGCGCAGCAACAAGCCTTACCTCTTCATCATCCTCAACCAGCAATATGGAACCACTGCCTGTACAAATTACGTTATCGCTCTTTATTATTTCTGCTGCAGGCGCCTCATGCCGTGGGAGGTAAACCTTGAAGGAAGTTCCAGATCCGGGCGTACTGTCCACATCAATAAAGCCATCGTTCTGGCCGATTATCCCATAGATGGTGGCGAGACCAAGACCGGTTCCCTTGCCGACTTCTTTTGTGGTGAAAAAAGGTTCAAATATATGCAACAGAGTATCTTGTTTGATGCCACAGCCGCTGTCACTGAACGTTATGCGGACATAATCACCAGGGACGCACTCGATGTTGGAACTGCAACTGATAAGGTCCATAGTGACATTTATTGATTCGATGGTAAATGTCCCTCCTTCCGGCATAGCATCCCTTGCGTTGACTGCCAGATTCATAACGATCTGATCAAGCTGGACCGGGTCAATCTGGACGTTCCAGAGGTTATCATCAGGTACATATGTAATGGCAATATGCTCGCCGATGAGGCGGGAAAGCGATTTAAGAGCTTCTGCTATGACATGGTTTGGATTCAGAATTTGCGGGCTGCTTACCTGCCGTCGCGAGAATGTTAGCAACCGGACCGTGATGTCACGGGAATGCTCGGCGGCCAGATTTATCTGCTCCAGATATTTAAGCACGCTGGCACTATCATCAATATTCATCTGGGCAAGTGTTACATAACCCATAATAACCATGAGCTTGTTATTGAAATCATGGGCTACACCACCGGCAAGATTGCCAATTGCCTCCATCTTCTGGGCCTGCTGCAGTTGTTGTTCAAGTATATCCTTTGCTTCTTTCGCTGCAATTATTTCGGTATTATCCCGAATTGTCGCCATCAGGAGAGTCTCGTCCTTGATTTGCATGGAGGAAAGCAACACTTCTGTGGGAAAGATCTCACCATTGGCGCGTTCGTGTTGCCACTCGAAAATATGATAGCCGTTTCGCAGCGCAATACTGATCATCTCTTCAGCTTTGATGTCAGATGGGAGGCCGCATGGCTGGAATTTTGGAGAAAATGCCCAGGGGGTGGTTGCGAGTAACTCGTCTCCGTTCACTGCCCCGAACATCTCAATTGCAGAATTGTTCACATTTTTGAAGTTCAACGTCTGCATTGAGAACGTGATAAGAGCATCCCGTGCATCGTTAAACAAAGCACTGTATCTTTCTTCACTGCCGCGCAAGGCGAGTTCTGCCAGTTTGCGCTCTGTAATTTTCGTGTGTGAAATGACCGAATATCGTTTTTCATCGATGTAAAAGGAACTAACCACAAAACTGAACCAGCGTTCTTCGTCAGGACGATGATAAGAATATTCATAGGTGAATTGAGGCAGAGTCCCGTCAATGACAGCTCTAAAACCATTTTGGAAATCTTCTATATCCGCAACAATTTCTCCAAATTGTTGTAAATACTTTACACCTACTCCAAATGTTCCTTCTGCCATACCATTTGCCACAGCAAAGTCATTCCAGGCTTTATTGGTTGCAATTATCTCACCCTGATCGTTAATTACACAGATATGTGCACTTAGTCCATTAATTGTGGAGTGGTAAAATTTCTCTTTGACCTTAAGAGCTTCCTCTGCATTTCTCTGCGCGCTAATGTCCCTGTCGAAGCCACGGTAGCCCAGCAGGTTGCCAGATGCATCCAGAATAGGCACCCCGCTGGTTACCAGCAGCACCTCATGTCCATCCTTGTGGATGTTCCAGTTCTCCAGATCTTTGATTGGCGCTTTATTGTGCATGATTTCGCCAAAAAGCGTCCCTACCCGCTCAGTCTCTTCCGGTGACATCAAGTCGAATGGAGTTTTGCCGATTATCTCTGCAGAAGAGTAACCAAGGAAGCGCTCCACCTGCGGCGAGCAGTAGCTGTAGCGCCTTTCTGCATCTATCTCCCAGACCCAGTCGGTCATGTTCTCTATGATGGAATTGAGGATGTTATTTGCAGATACAATCTCCTTACGGGATTGCTCCAGCTGTTTTTTCATGAGCAGCCGATTAGTGCATACCAGAAGCGCTTCCTGAAACTTATTGATGTCCACCGGTTTGGTGACATACCGGTCAATATCGATATTTATGGCTTTCATCAGATAGTCGCTCTGATCATAAGCCGTCAGGACAATGATTTGCACAGACTTATCAAGCTCACGGATTTTGCTGACCATTGTTAAACCATCCATAACCGGCATCCGAATGTCGGTGACGATGATGTCAGGTTTGTGAAGAAGGTAAGCCTCAAATCCTTCCGCACCGTTAGCAGTCGTAACCAGAACACCAGAACAATGGCCCAGAAATGCACTGAACTGCTCGCGGGTGTTTTCCTCGTCTTCTACATAAAGGATCTTCAGGTTTTTCAGGTAATTCTGATCCTGGGTGTCAGTATTCATGATAGATATTGCCTCCGTTTCGTCATAGAAAAAGTCACATTAATAGTTCCCTTTTTTTATCAGAAACTCAAACAGCCATTCATAGAACGATGTTATTTGTACTTTGTCACATTAGAAGATCATGCATTAATAATTGCATTAACTGCAATGTTGCTGCTCTATGATAAAATGATTTTATTCTATGAATTATTGTTGCAATATTGATATTGTGCATAGTTGCGCGTAAAATCATACTCACGAAATCATCAGATTCCGCGATTTGAGAAGAGTCGTCTTTGGCTTTTGCTGAATGGAGAAGAAACAGTGAATACAGACAACCAGGTAATGGATTTTCTGAAGAGCCTTACGCTTTTATATGTGGAAGACGATGAGGCTGCCCGCGAACAGTTCAGCACGTTTCTAAAACACTGTTCAAGACTGTTGATAACGGCAACAAACGGCGCTGAAGGGTTTGAGGCCTATCTCAAGCATAATCCTGACATAATCATTACAGACATAGAGATGCCGATCATGGATGGCCTGCTCATGGCCAATCAAATTCGCGAACAGAACAAGTCTGTCCCGATCATTGTCCTGACCGCTTTTGAACATAGTGAATATTTTATGAAAGCGATAGACGTCGCGGTTTATAAATATGTTACCAAGCCTGTAGATGTCTCCAGGTTTCAAGAGGCGTTGCTGGCAATTGCCAAGCGGCTGATGATTGAAAAACAGCGCATGAATTCAATTGTCACCTCATCAAACTACAAGTGGCTCTCTGATCTCCTCGCTCCTCCCATGATTTTAGGAGAATTAGAGCAGGATATTCTGAAATCAGCTATACCTATGCAGCAAAATATCGGCAGCGCAGAGTTCACATCGATAAAACTTCCTTTAAATATTGTTTTACGAAGGGTTTATTATTCCTTTAAACAGGAGATGTCAGGAAGGTTGGTTCCTCTAGCCCACGTGGTGGAAAAGATGGCGGAACCGGCTCTGATTATTCAATCTCTGAAGAGTGGGCGGATTGTTATCTCTGAAGAGCGGTGCGGAGAAGAAATTGCATTTGGCCCAAACGGTTGTCTGTTTCAATACACAGACTATCTTGAGCAGGTCACAAAACTGGACACCAGTGATGATATCGATGCTTTTATTGTTGTAATTGGTAAATCCGTTCTCTCTGAACTGCTTGAGAAAGAGCTAGCAGGCAGGCTGCTTGTTGGACTGCACACAGAGGCTCTGCCATCAGCAGCCGTAAACTGTGTTCCGCAGCATATTTCAGCTATTCTGTATTCGAGCTTTCCCAATGCCCTGACCGGAAATATCCGTAAATTGTTTATCCAGTCCAAGGTGCTTGAATATATCTCAGCCCTGGCAGAACATTTTGCTAACATAAAAGAAGATTCCAGACTGGCATCACCCAGAAAACAGGTTATTTCACAATTACGGGAGGAGTTGATGCATCTGGAAGGCAAAATGCCGACTCTGGACGAAATGGGAAGGCGTTACGGCATGTCAACGCGGCAGCTTAACGTGGAGTTCAAAATTTTGAATGGCGGTCAATCAATTTACACCTTTATTATCGAGCATCGCCTGAAGGAATCACACGAAGCGCTATTGAAGACCGATCTACCGATGAAAATCATCTCTGCAAACCTTGGATACTCTCACGTAAACAACTTTATAATTGCTTTCCGAAAGCAGTTTGGTTATACGCCTGGGAGTCTGCGGAGAAGCACGGGCCAGAGCTTTCATGCAGTTCCTGAATAGGAGTTTGCTGGAATAATGCATTGAGAGTGAAATTATTGGGATGGGAACACATCAAAGGAGAAAACAGATGACAGCCCAGTATAGAGGGGTACTATCGTCATCGTGTTATTCGATCCTGTTTATAGAAATCACAGACTTCCCTTTGTTGAACATCCCAGACTTCTGAACTACTTCCAGAAGTACGACCTCACCGGAAGCCTGGCTATACGTGTAATCAGCAAGGTAGCCGGGCGATTGGCGGGTACGCCATTTTTCCTTGAATACGGATCCGTTCCAGGTTAAACCAAACAGGGAATACTTATCGAATGATCGGTTATTGCCAAAACTGAAGGAGCCCTCATTATGTGGAACCAGTAATGTCCCATTCTTAAGCTGCGTCAGTCTCTGCTCCAGAAACGTCCAGCGAACTAGGTCGCCGGTGATACGAGAATGGCCATGAGCTCCAGTAGTAACAATACCTTCAGATCCGCCGAATTTTTCACTGCTTTTCCATGCCTCTGTGCCTTCAGGGGAGTAAACAACAAGGTAGCCAGCCTCATCAAGTACAACATAATAATCTTTACCTGAAGCTCCGTTAAGTTTGATGCAGTTGAAAATATTACCCGTGTGGGGTAGTCCCTGAACGTTTTTTGTTGTAAAGTGATGGTCAGACTTTACCAATTCTTTAATTGTGCCATAGAATTTCCCCCCTGTTGCTACCTCCTGTGCAAAAATTGTTCGGGAGGCGATGTCAGTTCCGATGCCTCGGAAGAACCAGATCTGATTCTCAGACAATAGAGAAAAAACGGTACCGTTAAAGCTGTAGATACGCGAACTGGGAGTTTCCCTGTCAATAATGGAGACATAAAGTTCCGGTATACCGTCACGGTCTAGGTCGGCAGTGTCGATTGCAAGAATTTTTCCGGGAAGAGGAATTGTTACCTCGGCGACCAGCCTCAATTCGCTACTTTTCAGATATGCCCGGATGGTTCGATCATTGGCTACGAACAGCTCCAGCTCTCCAGAAGAAAGTGTGCGCCCTGTTGCAATACTGCTGTACACTCCTTCCAATGGGGCGCTTAACCAGACACCTGGCGTTTCTTTAGCCGAAGGTTCTGAGCGGGTTACATAGGGAGGAGGCAAAAAGGGAACCGCTAAAACTGCCGTCGTCGCGGGCGTCGGCAAGGCAGGCACGACAACAGCCGCTGCAGTGGTTGTGGCAGGTTTCGTTATAGCCGATCTCTTAGCCAGTTCAGCATCGATCTTCTGTGCCAGACGACCAAGCGCTGGAATGATGTCCTCCTCCCCCTCACCTTGCTCAAAAACCTTGGTTAATTTGTTACTCTCCCGGTTCTTGATAAGAACGTCCAGGCTGAACATCTTCCCGAATTTGGCATAGCTGCCGATAACCAGAAGGTCTGCCTGATCAGGCTTTTCGACGAGTTGAACCAGATCTAGGTTGAGGCGAGAAGCTAATATTCCATGCAGAGTCAGCTTAAGATCCTGGTTGTTAGGTGCGCCGGTAACAGTGAATTCAGCCATATGAGCTGTTGGCGGTGATGCGTATGCAGCACAAGCAATTATGAGGAACATTGCTATTAGGATAACGACGGGTGCAAACGATTTCATGGGAGCTCCTTTACTGATTCAGTTCAAGTAGTGCAAGTATTACCTGATAAATCGTTTGTAGGTAAATAAAAAACGTGCACATAGATTTACTTGTGCACGTTTCATCGGTGTTGCCTCTACGTCATCAATTTCCTAGGAGTCTGTCGGACTTGAAATTTTGACTCAGCAGACCCTATTCTGAAGTTATACTCTGCGCGGTTAATAATTGAGTTATTGTAGGTTGGGGTGAGGCACGAACCCCAACGGATGTAAGGATGCCAGCCGAAATATTGGGGTTCACGATAAGGCCGTTCACCACCAACCTACCAGTCAATCCAAAAACGCAATTACAGGCCGTTTGCAGTATAGATGATCTTGAAAAAAACAGCCGCGAGTAAGCGATCTACGATCCCCCGTGCTTCGGACTATGCAAAGTCTTTCCTGAAGGATTGGGAGCGGCTGTCACGATCTGGCCGGTATGATATGAATCGGCTCAAAGAGGCGATGCTGCTGCTGATCGCCAACGATGCCCCGCTCGGACCGGAGTGGCTTGATCATCCGTTGGGTGGCGACTGGAAGGGGTATCGCGAGTGCCATATTGGTGGTGATTTTTTGTTGATATATGAATCATGGCAGAACTGGATCGAAAATATCAGCAAGCGGCAACGGAACTGGGGCAAAGTCGCGAGGAACACCATCATATCATAACCTTCACGCTGAAGCTGCTCGAAAAGGATCTGGGCGTTTTTGTGAATTCTCTCCTGATTCAAGGGTAGTCTTCATAATCGATCCGCAAATTCGAGAATATGATTCAGCCAATAGTTAAGCGATTCCTACCACAATCTTTACTTTTGTACAGGAGGGTATCAGCACGCTTGATCAGGCTATCCATAGTGTCATTATCGTTTACAATGGTTCCCCCAATGGAGATTGACACGGAGAGTTTTTCATTTTCATGAATGACGTAGGAGTTCTCTACCAGTACACGTAACCTGTTGCCCAACTGCTCAAAGTCATTGATGCTTATATTACGGATAATTCCAATGAACTCTTCGCCTCCCCAGCGGCCATAAAGGTCAAACGGTCTGGCGTTGTTAACAAAGGTACTGGCAACAAACTTGAGTACATTATCACCTATATCATGACCATAGGTGTCGTTAAATTTCTTGAAATGGTCAATATCTATGTAAAATATTCCAAAGGGCATATTGAAGCGTTTATACTCTTCAAACCTGATTTTCAGATCACGCTCGATATAAGTCCTGTTGGCCAATTGGGTTAGGTTATCAAGTAAAGCCAGCTTTTCAAGCTCTTTTAATCTCAATTCATTGGCAGCTTGATTGCTTATATCCGAAAATAATTCAATCCCGCCAATTATCTTATTGTTACTGTCACGTAATGCGCTGACCCGAACTGATATTGGTATTCTGTGCCCATTTTTGTGGTGCATGTATATCTCGTCACTATGAGGATTGCCATCATCTATGGATGTTGCCAGAGGGCAGATGCTCTTACACATGTTATTACCATGGCAATCAACGTGAGTTAAAATATTCTCCGCACATGACTTGCCAATAACTTCTTCTGCCTTAAAACCTGAAATCTGTTCCGCTGCTTTGTTCCAATAAGTAATTATCCTGTCAGGGTCCACGAAATATAGACCGTCGTGCAGGTTATCAATTATGCTTTCGTAGTTGTTTTCTAAACTCACAGAATCCTCCCCTTTAGAGTTAAATGATGATTAAGTAACAGTTCAAAGTCATAATGCGGGACAGGTTTGCTGAACAGATAGCCTTGATATGCCATACAGCCACGCTGTTTTAGAAAATCCATGTGCTCCTCGGTCTCTACCCCCTCAGCGATGACGTGCAAGCCGAAGTTGTGTGCCATTTCAATTATAGTTTGAACCATTACCGCATCATTAGGGTCTGTATTGATGTCTCTTACAAAGCTCTGGTCGATCTTAATCTGGTCAAGCGGCAACCGTTTCAGATAGGAGAGCGAAGAATAGCCGGTGCCGAAGTCGTCCAGTGAAATGGTGACACCAAGATTTTCCCTCAACGCGGTCATTTTGGCGATCACACCCTCAAGATTATCCAGTGCCACGCTCTCGGTAAGTTCCAGTTTTAATCGTGAAGGTAGGATTTGGTGTTTAGTAATTGCAGCATCAACAAGTTGAACAAAATCAGACTGTCTGAACTGCCGCGCACTGATATTGACTGCAATAACCAGGTCACTCGTCAGTGGGTTGTTACTCCAGGCAGCAATCTGCTGACAGGCGGTATCAAGTACCCAGTTTCCAATATCCAGAATCAAAGTGGTCTCTTCAGCCAGAGGAATAAATTCGATTGGTGACACCGTACCATGCGTAGGACTCTCCCATCTAATCAGCGCCTCAGCACCAATTGGGCGATGATCCCGGTCTACTTGAATCTGGTAGTAAAGGCGAAATTGCTGGCCGGTGATAGCTTCGCGCATGGCAGATTCCAACGCGGCGCGGGAGTCCACCGAAAGCTGCAGTTGCGGATCAAAAAAACGTACCTGATTGCGGCCCGAATCTTTGGCCTGATACATTGCAATATCAGCACGCTTAAGAAGCTCATCAACCGGTGTGCCGCTGCCCAGGAACAGGCATACCCCAATGCTGGGGGATGTGTGAAACTCACGGTCGTTTATAATGTATGGGGTCGCGAGTACTGCACGAATTTTCTCGGCAATTATCGCGGCATGCTGTGTGGCATCAGCTTCTTCTGTACCTATTTCCTCAACAAGTACCACAAACTCGTCCCCGCCAAAACGAGCCAGGGTATCCACTTCTCTAACACATAACTTCATACGGGCGGCAACTTCAACCAGCAACGTATCCCCTGCTTCATGCCCCTGAGTGTCGTTTAGAGTCTTGAATTTATCCATATCAAGGTAGAACAGGGCACCGTATTTTTTGTTCCGGGCGGAAACTGAAACTGCAAGGTCGAGGCGTTCATGAAGCAGTCGTCTGTTCGGCAGTCCAGTCAAGGCATCGTAGAAAGCGAGGCTGTGCATCTCCTCTTCAGCCCTCTTACGAGCAGAAATATCGTGGAAGGCAGCAACATATTGAATCGTATTGCCTCCTGCATCCCTGACTGCGGTAATGGACAGTTGCTTTGGATATATCTTTCCACCTTTGCGTCTATCCCAAAGTTCACCCTTCCAGGAACCCTTGGTCAGTAACGATTGCCACATCTCTGCATAGAAGGCATCTTCGTGCCGTCCTGACTTGAGTATACGCGTATTTTTACCAACAACCTCTTCCTGACTATAGCCCGTGATATGTTCAAAAGCCTGATTAACCTGAATTATGTTGGCGTGAGAGTCGGTCACCACTATGGCTTCATGCGGGGTCTCGAATGCGGCGGCGGCAACACGCATCCGGTTCTCCACCTTCTTTCGCTCGGTAATATCACGCAGCGAAGTTGCTACAAATAATCCACGCTCAGTGGGCACAGGACATATACTGACTTCCACATGAAGTATGCTGCCATTTTTCATCAAAGCCCGCAGAGGACGAGATACAATAGCCGCGTTAGCGCCGTGGGAGACAATATAATCAGCCACCATGACTCTGTGCTTTTTACGAACCTCTTCAGGCACTAAAAAGTCTACCGGCTGACCGATTAACTCAACCGGCTTGTAGCCAAGAAGATGTTCAACATGATTGTTCACGAGTGTGATAATTCCGGCGGCATCGCTAATGAGCATGGCATCAGGAGTTGAATCCAATATCGTCCGGTAAAAGAGTTCGCTATCACGCAACTCCGACTCCATCTGCTTCCGCTCGGTGATCTGACGCCTCAATCCCATAAGAACCATCAACATAAGCGCCAGACCGGCAGATCCAGCAATAAACAAGCTCGCAATTACACTGTGAGCGGATTGCTGCGATTTGTTCTGCCTTTGTTGCAGCAGTTTTTGTTCTGCCTGCCGTATTTCATGAAATAAATCGCGAAGCTGATGGGAGAGCTTTTCGGCAGATTGGACCTTCTCAAGAGTTTTAGAGCTATTAAATCCGGAGTCCCTGTATTGAGTCAAAGTCTTATCGAGCAGATTTAATCTGAGATCGAGCAGCGGCTTTATCTGCTGAAGTAGTTTCTGCTGAACAGGGTTATCTTCAGTAAGTTGCTGAAGTCGGCCAAAATCATCAACAAAATCCTTACGGTCATGCTCTACACCTGAAATGAAATCTTTCAGGCCGGTGATCAAATATCCGCGTACGGACGCTGCAAGGCCGCTAATATCGGAATCAATGTCATCCAGTGTCAACACAACTTGATAGGAATGTTCTACCGATGTGTCGTTATTTATAAGTCGCTTGGTATTCAGATATGTCGCCAAACCGCACAGGAGCAATAATGCCATGGCGATATAAAACGTTATGGTGTGGCGATCAATAGTCATACTGGTGAAACAACGATATTCCCAGGTCATGGACATAATAGCGGAGGATGCTACGAAAAATATGAGCGCAGTCTGTGGGGCAGTTATCGTGAAATTTCCAATGTATGGGAAGTTTGGATCACCGAACAGATAACCACCCATCGGAATCATCAATAAGGGAATTGAGAGCAAAGCCAACCGATGCGCCAGAAGAGGCCGTCCGCTTTGGATAAGAATAATAGAAGAGGAGAGTAATAAAAAACTGATGGCCGTAAACGGTGACATACGTCCCGGATGGGCTGTAAGCACAGAATCTGGTGAATCGCGGAACAAAAGCTGGTCGATGCCCAGATCGCAGCTGAATAAATACTGACTTAAAGTTAGTAGCCCAAGTACGAGCACAGGCAAAGTCAACCACATAGGAAGACTGGGCACGGAGTATTTTTTGTTCTGGTACACCGTAGTAATGATTGATGACCCCAAAAGGATCATACCAACTGCAGCGTTCGCCTTCATGTTGGGCAAATCTGGTAATATGCTTTTCAATACTGATATATCAAACATCCAGCCCATAAGGACTATGGTTCCAACTGCCACTACAGCTGTTCCAGCAAGGCGTTGGAAATTATATGAGGATGGAGTGTTGAGCATTAAATGGTGTTCTCCTCTGCTTCAGGTTGTAGATACCGCACCCAGCACTTCCATTACCGCTGCATTAATGGAAGCAGAATCAAATGGTTTTGGCAGAACCTTATCAGCCTTCATCACCTTGGCCGCGTGCAGAAGCTCTTTGCCATCCTGCTTATATGAACCTCCAGAAATGGCAATTATCTTAGGCGGATTAGGATGTTTGCGGAGCTTTAGTATCAGCTCATATCCATCCATTTCAGGCATTAGAATGTCTGCTATCACCAGGTCAATGGTCTGACTTGCAATGATCTTTAAGGCCTCTTTACCATTGACCGCACAGATTACTTGATGGCCCTCCGTAGTCAATGATCGCTCAACACCCATGGTGATACTTTCTTCATCATCTACGACTAAAATGCTGGCCATTGATCGTCTCCTTGGGGGTACTTTAACCTGCTACCAGTTATGTTAATACCAAATTCTGTTGGCAGTCTTATTCATGCTTCAGAGCATATAAAGCGACGACATACATCGGGCCTTGCCTCGTAGATGCAACAGCGGCCCTCTTTCAGAAACTCGCATCCAGCGTCAATCTCCAACTTATGAGGGCCAAATAGAGATAATTGCAGACGCTTGGCTCCCAGTTCCTCGAGCCGTTGGTATTCTTCCCAACTGATATCAATAGCTGTAAACGAGCTGCAGCAAGCTCCACCGCACCGCTGACATCTGTCGTCGTTGTCCAGGGGTACGTCGAGAAGTATTCCGTGGTACTTTTTCTTCTTTAGTGAAGGAAAGAGCATCGATTTCACTCCTCCTATCTGTTACGTATTAATATCGGCTGACTTTAGGAACGCGGAAAGTCTTTAATGCGAGCCATTGATAACCCTCTTCAGTACCTCCCGCAACTGACTGGGGTTATAAGGTTTGCTGATTATCCCTGCGATATTGTCACTCCCTATCCGTGCACTGACTTCTGCATCGCCATAACCGCTGGAAACGATGATAGGCAGTTGAGAGTTTAACTTTTTCAGTTCAGCGAATAACTCATAACCGTCCATTATCGGCATCCCCATAGCGGTTAATACAAGAGTGATCTCTGCGGCATTCTTATGGTATGTATCAAGTGCTTCCTTGCCGTTCACGGCTTCCAACACGCTGAATCCAAACGTTTCAAGAAAATTCTTCGCAATGCCCCGAATTTGTTCTTCATCCTCCACTAGCAGGATTGTACCACTACCTTGCCACAGAACTGGCGGAGTGGACTCAATTTGATTTTCACCCCTGGTGGTCTCACTTGTTTGAGCTGGCAGATATACTTTAAAGGTTGTACCATGCCCCGACTGGCTGGAGAGCTGCAATGCACCGTTATGCGCCTTGAGTATGCCGAGAACGGCCGACATACCCAGACCGCGCCCGGTAAACTTGGTGGTGTAGAACGGCTCGAAGATCCGTCTCCTGGTCTCGTCATCCATCCCGAAGCCGTTATCGGTAACCTCCAGACAGAGATGCCTGCCTGCCGGTATGACGGTGCCGAGATGGTCACGGCTTGATCCCGCATTTATATCTGCCTTGGTCAGCGACACGCAGACTTCGCCCTGCGCCTCGCCTATGGCTTCCGCAGCATTGATCACCAGATTCATGACAATCTGCCGGAGTTGACCGGCATCACCCATTATGGAAGGAATATCAGGCGAATACTTCGTTTTGATCACCACATTTTGCCTGATAGTCACTTTCAGCATATTGACCACGTCATCCACCAGCAACCACATGACGACCATATCCCTGGAAAAAGGGGCTTTCCCAGCATAGGCCATCATCTGGCGGCAGAGTCCGGCAGCGCGTTCAGCAGCTTTTTCTATCACTGGAATGTAATCCCCGGCTGACTCATAATACATTCCAGCCAAAGAGCAATTACCCATGATGATCGACAGGATTTTGTTGAAGTCGTGAGCAATGCCACCGGCCAGCACACCGAGACTTTCCAATTTCTGGGTCTGCTGCAACTGCCGTTCAATCGTCCGCTTTTCCTCTTCAAAGCGTTTCAGCTCGGTTATATCCGTATTGGTGCCGATGTATCCTGTTACCTGACTATCAGAGTCCATAAGGGGGAATGCAGTACCGTATACCCAAGTCAATTTTCCCTGCGGTGCTAAAAACCGATATTCGTATCCCCATTGACCCCGGCTTTGAACTGATTGATACCATTTTTCAGCAACCAGATTACGATCTTCCGGATGGAGAGCCTTTTCCCACCCCTTGCCGGCAGCCTCCTCAGCGGAGAGTCCGGAAATCATCTGCCAGTAACTGTTTGTAAAAATGCAGTTACCGGCTGGATCGGTCATATAAATGCCCACCGGTGCATATTCGGCCAATGTCCTGAATTTAGCTTCACTGGAACGCAGGGCATCTTCAGCCTGTTTTCGTTCGGTAATAATTTTGGTCAATTCCTGATTTTTCTCTTCCAACTCCATCCGGGCAAGCCCCATTTCGCCGATCAACTGGGCCAGGCGGGTGAAGAATTGCATCATCGCCTTTATGGTCTCTTCAGAGAATATGGGCACCCGTTGCAGCGCCTCAAGATAAGAGGCCTTGTCAAAAACAAACTCCTCTGCCTGACGGGTAAAATATTCTTTGTCGGGTGCCTCGAAAAAGAACTGCCCGGTAAAAAAGTTGGCTACATGTTGGCTGCGAATCATGATCGGTACGGCAACATCGATTAGGCCGTTTTTGCATTTGTAGATATTATACAGTTGGCCCTTGTCCAGCCCCCCGGCAAGGATGGTGTCGCTCTCTTTACAGCGACAGGCTGTGGTCTCATTGACCCGGTGAAAACGGGTGCAGATATCCTGCCACCCGGTGGCGATCAGGATGGCGCCGTCCAGTTCGAGCAGTGCGGTCGCAGCGCCGGTATTGGCGGTATAGCTCTCACAGAGCCCCCTCAGTTCGTCGATATTTACGAGTTCGGAGAATTTCATGGTGGCACCTCGCAGTTATGGGCGTTGTTTCAGAAGCATAGGGCTCGACATGTCGTGCCCCCTAAGGTTTATCCAGCACTTCCCGCACCTTGGCCGCCATATTCGGCAGCGAGAACGGTTTCTGAATAAAATGAACCCCATCGTCAAGCACACCTATGTCAGCTTTTGTCATCTGTATCTTCTCCTGAGTCACACATCCTACTTTATTATGTATTAATCTCAACAACCAGGAACGTCTCTATAGAGAACCTTCGACAACCCTCTTCAGTACCTCCCGCAACTGACTGGGGTTGTAAGGTTTGCTGATTATCCCGGCGATATTGTCACTCCCTATCCGAGCAATGACTTCGGCATCACCATAACCGCTGGAAACGATGATAGGCAGTTGAGAATTTAACTTTTTCAGCTCAGCGAATAACTCATAACCGTCCATTATCGGCATCCCCATGTCGGTTAACACGAGGTTAATCTCCGCTGCGTTCTTCTGGTAGATCTCCAGCGCTTCCTTGCCGTTCACAGCTTCAAGTACGGTGAATCCGAACATTTCAAGAAGACTCTTAGCGATGTCGCGAATCGACTCCTCATCTTCCACCAGCAGGATTGTACCACTACCCTGCCATGGAGCTGGAGGAGTGGACTCGAGTTGATTTTCCCCTCTGGTGTTCTCATCTGCTGGAGCAGGGAGATATACTTTGAAGGTTGTACCCTGACCAGGTTGGCTGAATAACTGTAAGGCGCCATTGTGAGAGTTAATGATACCAAGTACTGCTGACATACCAAGTCCACGACCGGTAAATTTGGTAGTGTAGAACGGCTCGAAAATGCGCCATTTAGTCGCTTCATCCATACCACAGCCGTTGTCAGTTACCTCCAGGCATACATATTCACCAGTTGGAATCGGTTTGCCGTGGTAGTCTTCGTAAGTTTTTCCGGCTATTACCCGGATTTTAGTCAGTGACACAATAACGTCACCCTGTTCAGCGCCAATAGCTTCTGACGCATTTATTATCAGGTTCATGACTACCTGTCCGAGTTGGCTGACATCACCTTCTACAATCGGGATTTCCGCTGGAAAATCGGCTTTAATTGCAACGTTCCGTGGCAGAGTCGCTTTCAGCATATTCACTATGTCGTCCATCTTTTCCACTATATTGATTTTGGTTTTGGTGAGTTGAGCTTTCCCTGCATAAGCCAGCATCTGACGGCAGAGACCAGCCGCTCGTTCAGCAGCACTTTCAATGATTGGGATGTTTTTCTCTGCTGTTTCATAATTCAATTTTGTTAGAGAACAATATCCCATGATGATTGCAAGGATGTTGTTAAAATCGTGAGCAATGCCTCCAGAAAGTACACCAAGGCTTTCCAGTTTCTGACTATGCTGGAGTTGACGCTCGAGTTCCAGTTTATCATCCTCTGCAATCTTGCGCTTGGTTATGTTGGTATGCGAAACCAGGACAGAACCTTTATTCCCGATTAGTGGCAATACATTCAGCAGAAACCAGCGTTTTTCATTCCCATGGCAAGTATATTCTATATTAAAATAAGGCAATTCTCCGCTCTGCACTTTACGGACTCCTATGAAAGCTGCCTGCGCCTGCTCCACGTCACCCCATTTTTCATCATAATCGACAAAATAGTTGGCACCAACCCCCCAGGTGCTTTCGGCATTAGCAAGATTGTCTTTGGCAAAACTGCGCCACGATTCATTAATACCCAGGATAACTCCATCCTGATCTACTACGGCCAAATTAGCCTCTGATGAGTTAAAGACCCGCAGATTAAAGTCCGCTTGCTCGGCCAAAATCTTTTCTGCTTGCTTCCGCTCGGTAATGTCCCGAGCAACTGAAAGAATCACCGATTTACCTTCAAGTTCAAACAGATGATTAGTTATCTCCACCGGGATTCTCCGGCCATCCTCACCTACATGGACGCCTTCCCATTTAGCAAATTTATCCGCCATAAGATTATCCATCATTACTGGAACATCTGCTAAGGTTTCAGGCGCATCAATATCTGTAGGGCACATTTGAAGAAGTTCTTCACTGGTATATCCCAGCATTTCACAAGCGGTGTCATTCACTTCTATGAATTTACCCGGCAGACCGTTTTCCGGACCTCCATGGACATAGAATGCGTCACTGCTGCTATTAAAAAGCAGCCTGTAACGTTCTTCACTCTTTATGAGAGCCTCTTCTGCGAGTTTTCGATCAGTAACATCATTGAACACAGTTGCAAATTTTCCAGGCTCTGGAGAATATGCGGTAACATGATAATGTCTGTTTAATTCCCCACTGTAATTTTCAAAACTGATCGGCTCACCGGTTAATGCCACTTGCCCATATTTCTGTACCCAAAAAGGTTCACTGCTTGGCATCACTTCCAGTTGGGTTTTGCCAATTATATCAGCGGCCTTCAACCCTGTGAGTCTTTCAAAGGAAGGATTGATTTCTAAAAATCTGTAATCAGATGGGTTTCCATCAGGGTCTATTATAATTTCATGAAGGGCAAAACCACTTGGCTGGTTCTGAAACATCTGACGATATTTCTTTTCACTCTCCAATAATAACTTTTCAGCATTTAGGCGTTCAAGTTCAGCAGCAGCACGTACAGCTACGATTTGCATTATGTATTCTGCTAAAGGGCGGTTTGAAAGTGGTTGGCGACTGATAACCGCAATGAGACCTATTGGCTCACCGATATTACTCCATAGGGTAACGCCGACGTAGCTTTCTGCTCTCAAATCCTGAAGTACCTGATCATTGGGAAATAGCTGGCAAACCATACCAGGGAAACAGCAGACAGTATTACCAACAACGTCACCGCACGGTGTATCTTTAAGTGCGTACGATACGTTATCCTCAAAATGCCCGTCACACCAGACCGCTACGGTAGTGGCAGTTAATCTGTCACCTTCGAGACGATCAATACAGACAAAATCCATATCCAGACATCGGGCAAGGTATCGGGCAAGTATGTTAAAGAAGGGTTCGTCAGGTGTCATTGAAGAAGTCTGGGCGAGAAAAGTCAGTAACTCATCTCGCATAACATTCTCAACGGCTGTTCGCGCAGGCTTTGAATTATGCAAACCGGCAGGGGAAGAAATATTTTGTACGGTATTCTCGCTATCCATAAAGCACCCCCGCAATTAGCACTTTTGCAGCACCGAAAAGTCCGATCACTATATCAAATTACACCAATATGGAAAATATTTATTATCTGAAAACGCATATGATCGAATCCGCTGACATTTCGGAATGAACCTATGGTAATCCTCTGCTACTCAACTCTTCTGCAACAGTGGTTTTATCACCCCCACGCTCTTCGTCACATGCTTTATCAACAAATAAAAGCACAACCAAATTGCTTTTATATGTAGTATCAGGCTATTATATCGATCGATGATTGGTCAATCAGTTGAGGAGGATAATATGAGCACATTAGCGCTTGACCCAAAATTTATACAGGTAGCAACACCAATACTGTCGGAGTTTGGCTTTTCGGGAGTGAAGGAGCTCGTAACAGAACAGCTTATGCTTATGTACACCACCTTCAGAGATATCACAGAATTCAGGCATGATAACGGTACAGTGGTGGGTGAACAAATTACGTATCAAGAGGGGGGTACAAGTGGCAACATTATTGCGCAGGCAGGCAGGCAG
>Ga0194060_10001271_pt1 | contig 18026 bp, 13 predicted proteins | sample SepL225m_MetaG_FD_163427 | JGI IMG/M metagenome (GOLD analysis project Ga0194060, IMG submission 163427) | Anoxic zone freshwater microbial communities from boreal shield lake in IISD Experimental Lakes Area, Ontario, Canada - Sep2016-L222-5m | ecosystem: Environmental > Aquatic > Freshwater >...
AGCCAGCACCACGAGCGTGCCCACCCTCTGTATCGAGGGCGCCGCGGTCGCCCTGACCAGCCGCGGAAGGGCGAGCAGCACGGCATAGGCCACCGAGATGGCGGCGAAGCTGTTTCGCGCCAGTTCCGCCAATCGCTGGTGGCGCATGATGGCGGCCGTGATCACGTCGGTCCGGTCCGCCAATTCTGCGGCAGCTTCGCCGGTCTCCACCGCCGCGAACGAGGCCACCGTCCCGAATGCCAGCAACACCAGGGCCGACAGCCCGAATGCGGTCGCGTGGCGAGGCACCAGGACCGAGAGCAGGAGAAACACGGGCGCGGTCAGCAGCAGCGCCACCGGAAAGTGGATCACGAGCGGATGAAGCCCGTCCCACCCTGGCCACGGAGGAAGCATCAGGTGCCCTCTCTGTTCGAGGACGACGGGGTTATGCGACGTTCAGGAACTTGCCCTTGGGGGTGAAGCACACCGGACACTTGTCGGCGTCCATCGTGGTTGCCGTATTCCCGCACACCGGGCACACGTAGAATTTCTGGGCGCTCTTCCACTTGTCCAGGTTGGTCGAGGCCTCGGTATACAGCTTGGCGTGCTGTCCCTCGGCGGCAATGGCATAATTGAAGCTCTTCAAGGCGTCCTTCTGGCCCGACGCCTTCGCCTCGGCGATGAACTCGGGATACATCTTGTCGCGTTCGTAGATTTCGCCTTCGGTGGCGGCCTTCAGGTTGGCCGCCGTGGTGCCGATGGCTGGCAGTTTGATCTCGGCCTTGGGCGTCGCCCCGAGCTTTTTGATCACGTCGCCGTGGTTGCGGGCGTGAAATTCTTCGGCCTTGGCCGCCGCACGGAACAGCGATGCGGCTCCCGCGTAGCCTTCGGCGTCGGCCTTCTTGGCGAACTCCAGGTACTTGGCGTTGGCGTTGGATTCGCCGTTGAACGCGGCCAGCAGATTGTCGAGCGTCCTGGACGGCGCCGCCGCGGCGGGAGCCGCCATCACCATGAGCGACACGGCCACCACCGCAACGAGGATTGCACTGACGCGAGCTTGACCAGTCACAGTCGTTCTCCTGCTCTGGGGGCAGTTGGGTTTCAATCCGTCTAGTGTAGGTGCGAACGGGCGCCACCGCATAGAAACCGTGCGACGCTGGGACTGAGTCTCAGGATCGGATCGCGCGACCCGACCAGGAACACCGACGCAAACCGGTCGAGTCGAGGAACCTCGGATGGGCCCGCCCGTTTGGCGGCCGCCTGTCGCCGGCCGCCTGTCGCCGTTGCCGGGTTCGGCGTCGAGTGATATACTTAACTGCTTTGGAAGTCCCGACTGAGACTGCTGGAGTGGGTTCGGTACCCACTTTTTGTGTTTCAGGGGCCAAGGTACCAGGTGGACACCGCAGCTGAACCGAATCGCGTCGAGAAAATCCGCGCAATTGCCGAGCGTGTGGCCCACTCGCGGGGACTGGAATTGTTCGACATCCAGTTCAGGCGGGAGGCGCACGGGTGGGTGCTGCGGATCTTTCTCGACAAGCCAGGCGCCGAGATCGTGGTTGGCCGGGCCGGATCGGCCGTGCCCGAGGGTGTGACCGTCGACGATTGCCGGGAAGTGAGCCACGAAGTGGGCACCCTGCTCGACGTCGAGGACACCGTCGGACATCGCTACACGCTTGAAGTGTCGTCGCCCGGACTCGACCGGCCGCTGCGAGGCCCGGACGACTACCGGCGCTTCGCGGGCTGTCTGGCGAAGATCGTGCTCCTCGAGGCGGTGAACGGCCAAAAGCACCTCATCGGTCGGCTCGGCGGGTTGGAGGGCGACGAGGTGCTGCTGGCAGATGTCAAAGGCCGGGTCCAGCGAATTTCGCTCGGGCTCATTGCGCGCGCGCGGTTGGAAGTGGAGTTCTGAGCATGGCAGGCACGAATAATCCCGTCCAGCAGACTATCGAGGCCCTCGCCAAGGAGCGCGGCATCGAACCCGAAGTGGTCATCGCGGCCATCGAGGACGCGGTGCTGACCGCGTCGCGCAAGGTGTTCAAGGGCGGCGAGAACCTCAAGGCGCGGTTCAACGTCGAAACCGGCCAGGTCGAACTGGTCGCGGTGCGGACGGTGGTCGACACGGTCGAGACCCCGGCCACCGAGATCTCGATCGCCGAAGCGCGCGAACTGTACCTCGAGGCGTACGGGGAAGAAGTGGCGGCCAGCGTCGAACTGGGCGACGAGATGGAGTTCCCCAAGCCCACCGATCAGTTCGGGCGCATCGCGGCGCAGACCGCCAAGCAGGTGATCTTCCAGAAGGTGCGCGAAGCCGAGCGGGAGAATATCTTCGCCGAATACAACGAACGGGTGGGCGAAGTGGTCACCGGCATGGTGAAGCGGTTCGAGAACGGCGACATCATCATGGAGATCGGCCGCATCGAGACGATCCTGCCCCGCAAGGAGCAGTCGCGCGCCGAGAGTTACGCGCCCGGCGACCGGGTGCGTGCGGTGATCAAGGCGGCGACGCGCAGCACGAAGGGCCCGCAGATTGTCCTGTCGCGGACCGATCCGGCGCTGCTGGTCAAGCTGTTCGAACAGGAAGTCCCCGAAATCTACGACGGCACCGTCGTGATCAAGGGCGCGGTGCGCGAAGCGGGCGACCGGGCCAAAGTGGCCGTCTACTCGCGAGAGCGCGACGTCGATCCGGTGGGCGCGTGCGTCGGCATGAAGGGCACCCGCGTGCAGGCCATCATTCGCGAACTGCGGGGCGAGAAGATCGACATCGTCGAATGGTCCGACGACTCCGTCTACTTCGTCACCAACGCGCTGAGCCCGGCCAAGGTGCAGCGTGTCAGCATCGTGGATGACGAAGAAAAAGTGATGGAAGTGGTCGTCGAAGACAAGCAATTGTCGCTGGCCATCGGCAAGAAGGGCCAGAACGTGCGGCTCGCCGCCAAGTTGACCGGGTGGCGCATCGACATCAAGAGCGACGAGGAGAAGCGCAAGGAAGTCGAGGCCCAGCTCGAGGGCTTCGACGCGGCGCTCGACGAGGGCCAGGCCCAGGGCGAGGCCGAGATGGCCGAGACGGCCGAGGCCGGTGTCCTGGTGTTGCCCGATATTCACGACGAAGTGGTCGCGGCGCTTCAGCAGGGCGGCTACCGGTCGGCCGAGGCGGTGGTGGCCGCCGATCGCGCGGCGCTGACCGCGCTCGGGCTCGACGACGAGACGATCGACGCGGTGGTCGAAGCGGCCCGCGTCGAAGTAGAGCGCGCCGCGGCGGCGACGCCCTCTGCGGTGGCGGAAGAGTCGGGGACGGAGTCCTGAGGCGCGGGCTCACGCCCGCGCGGGTCGGCTAACAGACTAGGTCGAGGTCAGCGTTGTCAACTGTTCGGATCTACAAGATCGCGGAATTGCTCAGCACCACGAGCCAGGAAATCGTCGCGCTGCTCAAGCGCGACCACGGCATCGAGGTCAAGAGCGCGTCGAGCACGGTCGAGGAGATCGTGGCGCACCAGTTCGTGGCGCGATTGGCGCGGACGCGGGGGGTCACCCTGCCCAAGGGTGACATCTTTGCCGAAGGCGTCGCCGCGAAGGCGAAGAAGGGTGGACCGGTCAAGAAGGTTGAGCCACCGCCGCCGCCAAAGCCCGCGATGCTGCCGCCGCGTCTCGTGAAGACGGTCAAGATCCTGCACCCGGTCGCCGAGCCGGTGGAAGAGCCGTTCGACGACAGCGCCGACCACGAGCCGGATGCGATCGCCGACCCGACGCCTGAACCGGCTTACCACGAACCGGTCGCGGTCGAAGAAACCGCGCCCATCCAGTACGAACCGGAGCCGGAACCGCAACCCGAACCGGTCGAGGTGGTCGAACCCGAAGCGGCGCCGGTGGCTGCCGTCGCGGTCGAGACGGCGCCGGAGGTCGAGATTCCCGACGCCATCGCAACACCAGTCCCGGAAGCGGCGCCGCGCCAGGCTCCCGGACGATTTGTCCCGTCGACGCTGCGCCTGCGTGTCGAGGAACCGCGCAAGCACGTGCCGCTCGAACCGCAGGCCCGGCCGCTGCCTCCGCGTCCTCCGAATCGGCCCGCGGCAACCGGAAATGCCGCGTTGCCCGCCGCCAGGCCTGGAACAACACCGACCGCTCAAAAACCGCCGACCGGGCAGCGCCCCGGCGCGACCCTGCCGCCGCGACCGCCGATTCGCCCGCCGTACAGCCCGCGGATGCCCGTCACTGGCGGGTCGCGACCACTGCCGGCCCAGCCGGTGCGGACGCTGCAGCCGGGCACCCCGACCGGGCGCCCTGGCGCGCCGACCGCCCCGCCCAGACCCGCCGTCGGACGCCCCGCGCCGCCTCCTCGGCCCATGGGTCGGCCCGGTGGACGAACGATGCGACGAGGGCCGGGCCGCGACAATTCGCAGCCGGCGGCCATCATCGAGTCGACGCCGCCGCCAGTCACCCGGACCATCACGCTGGCCGAGGGGATGACGGTCAAGGACATCAGCGACAAACTCGACATCCGCGCGAAAGAGATCCTCAAGAAGTTGCTCGATCGCCGGATCATGATGACGATCAACACGACACTCGACATGGAGACGGCCACATGGCTGGCTCGCGAGTTCGGTGCCGACGTCAAGATGCGAAGCTTCGAGGAAGATGTCCTCGAGGTCAGCACCGAGGACAGCCATCCCGAAGATCAGGTGACGCGGGCCCCCGTCGTGACGGTCATGGGACACGTCGACCACGGCAAGACGACGCTGCTCGACGCGATCCGCGAAACCAAGGTGGCCGAACGCGAAGCCGGCGGCATCACCCAGCACATCGGCGCCTACCAGGTTCAGGTGAACAAACGGGCGGTCGTGTTCCTCGATACGCCGGGCCACGAAGCGTTTACCCTGATGCGAGCCCGCGGCGCCCGCGTCACAGACATCGTCATCCTGGTGGTGGCCGCCGACGACGGCGTGATGCCCCAGACCCGCGAGGCGATCGATCACGCCCGGGCGGCTGGCGTCCCGATTATCGTGGCCGTCAACAAGATCGACAAACCCGAGGCCAATCAGGACCGGGTGATGAAGGATCTGGCCGACATCGGCCTGATGCCCGAGCAGTGGGGCGGCCAGACCGTCACGGTGCCGGTCTCGGCCAAGAAACGCCAGAACATCGATCTGCTGCTCGAAATGATCCTGCTGGTCACCGACATCGGCGACCTCAAGGCCAATCCCAAGGCTCCAGGCCAGGGCGCGGTTCTCGAAGCCAAGCTGGACAAAGGCCGCGGCCCGGTGGCCACGGTGCTGGTCCAGAACGGCACCCTGCGTGTGGGCGACACGGTCATCGCCGGATCGGTGATCGGCAAGGTCCGCGCGTTGTTCGACGACCGCGGGCACCCGGTCAAGCTGGTGGGCCCATCCACGCCGGTCGAGGTGCTGGGTCTCAGCGCGCTGCCGCAGCCAGGCGATACGTTCCAGGTGATTGCGGACCAGGCGAAGGCGCGCCAGGTGGCGACGTTCCGTCAGACCCAGGCCAAGGAACGCGCGCTGGGCGCGAAGTCGTCGCGCCTGACCCTCGAGTCGCTCAAGCAGCAGATCGCCGAAGACGGCATCAAGGAACTGCCGATCGTCGTCAAGGCCGACGTGCAGGGCTCGGCCGAAGTGCTGTCCGACACGCTGGCCAAACTGTCGGACGACAAGGTCAAGGTTCGCGTCATCCACTCCGGCGCGGGCGCCATCAACGAATCAGACGTGTTGCTGGCGTCGGCGTCCAACGCGATCATCATCGGCTTCAACGTGCGGCCCGACCGCAACGCGGCCGACCTCGCCGAGCGCGAGACGGTCGAGATTCGGCAGCACTCGGTCATCTATCACGTCACCGACGAGATCAAGAAGGCGATGGCCGGCATGCTCGAGCCGACCTTCCGCGAGGTGCGCGTCGGCTCGGCCGAGGTGCGCGAGACCTTCAAGGTGCCGAAGTTCGGCACCATCGCCGGATGCATGGTGCTCGACGGCCGCGTGGCGCGAGCCGGGGACCTGCAGGCGCGCCTGCTGCGCGACCATGTCGTGGTCCATACCGGCAAGATCGGATCGCTGCGCCGGTTCAAAGACGACGTCAGCGAAGTCAAGCAGGGCGTCGAGTGCGGCATCGGCTTCGAACGCTACAACGACCTCAAGGTCGGCGACGTGATCGAGGTCTTCACCACGGAGAAGATGGCGCCAGTCGTGCCGGCGTAGTGTCGGCCTGTGCCTAGTGTAGGCCTGTGCGTCGTGTGAGGGCGCCGGGGCGTCGATCGCGTGTCCGCCCAGGCGTCGTTCGAATGTAGGCCCGGGCTTCGGCCCGGGCATCCGAGAAGTTTCGCCATCCGAGTTGATCCCATACATCCGCCATGGCACAAGGGTTCAGAGCAGATCGGCTCGCCGACCACATCCGCGAGGAACTGAGCGACATCATCGCCCGCGAGGTGCACGACCCCGGGGTCGGCCTCATCACCATCACGCGGGTTCAGGTGACCGCCGATCTGCAAATCGCGCGTGTCTACTACACCACCATGGCGGTCGAGGCCGCGCGCAAAGCCACCGCCAAAGCGCTCGCGCGAGCCACCCCGTTTCTGCGGCACCAGTTGGCCGGCCGGCTGACGCTCCGGCGGATGCCCGAGGTCGAGTTCCGCTTCGATCAGTCCGTCGAGCAGCACGACCGGATCGAAAAGTTGATCCACCAGATCCACGAAGAAGAGGCCAGCCACCCGCCCGACGTGCCGACCGACACGCCGACCGACACGCCGACCGACGGGCCGACCAACGGGCCGACCGACACTTCCGCGGACGCGCCGACCGACGAGCCGCCGCATGAACAGTAGCGCGACCCGCTGCCGCGAGGTGTGCGACCAGGTGCGGCGCCATCAACGGATCGTCGTCACCTCACACGTCCGGCCTGACGGCGATGCGCTCGGATCGGCCCTCGCACTGGCCTCGGCGCTGCGCGCCATCGGAAAAGACGCCCGCGTCATCAACCACGACGCGTCCCCGATCCCGCTCATCGAGTTCCCGGGCGTCGCCGACATCGACGTGGCCGAGACGGTGCCCGCCGACACCGAGGCGCTCGTGGTGCTGGAGTGCGGCGATCTGGAGCGCACGGGCCTGACCGTTCCTGAACACTGCGTGGTGATCAACGTCGATCACCATCAGGGTAATTCCGGGTACGGCACCACCAAGTGGTTCGACGCCAGCTACGCGGCCGTCGGCGAGATGGTGCTCGAGATCATCGACGGGCTGGACGTCGCCCTGACCCCCGACATGGCCACGCAGCTGTTCCTGGCTATCGTCACCGACACCGGCTCGTTCCGCTATCCCGGCGTGTCGCCGCGCACCTTCACGATGGCCGGCCGGCTGGTCGCGGCCGGCGCCGACCCGGTGTTGACCGCTAGACGTCTCTACGACAGCAATTCGCTGGGCCGGCTGCGTCTGCAAGCCGCCGTCCTGCAGACGCTCGACCTGCGGGCCTCGGGGCGACTGGCCCTGCTCCACCTCGACGATGCCACGATGGGGACGGCCGGGGCGACGTCCGACGACACCGAGGGGCTGATCAACCTGCCGTTGAGTGTCAAAGCGATTCAGGCGGCGGTCCTCTTCAAGCAGGCTGGAGCCGGGACTTACCGCGTCAGCTTCCGCTCAAAAGGCCAATTCGACGTCGGGGCCATCGCCAACAGTTTCGCCGGGGGCGGCCACAAAAACGCCTCGGGCTGCACGATCACCGGCGACCGGGCCCAGGTGCGCGAGGCCGTGCTGGCGCGCCTGCTTCCCGTGCTGGCGGCAGACCCGACGGTCGAACAGACGGGTGGCTGAGGGTCCCGCCCGCGGGGGCATTCTGGTGCTGGACAAGCCGCCGGGCATGTCGTCGCACGACGTGGTCTCGGTGGCACGTCGCCACCTGCGCCCCATGAAAGTGGGCCACACCGGAACCCTCGATCCGTTTGCCACCGGCGTGCTGCCGCTGGTGGTCGGGCACGCAACGCGCCTGGCCCAGTTCTTCTCTGGCGCGGAAAAGACGTATGAAGCCCGCCTTCGATTCGGTCAGACCACCGACAGCTACGACCTCACCGGAAGCGTGACGTGGGAGGCACCCGCGGGCACGGCGTGGCCGTCCCCGCAGGCGGTGCGCGAGGCCCTTGACGGGTTTCTCGGGCCGCTGATGCAAGTGCCTCCGGCGTTTTCGGCCAAGATGACCGACGGCGTGCGCGCCTATCAGAAGGCCCGGCGCGGCGTGGCGGTCGACCTGCCGGCCGTGGCCGTCACGCTCCACGGGGCGGACATCGTCGGCATTGACGCCGATCACGTCGACATCCGGCTGACCTGCTCGGCAGGTTTCTACGTCCGATCGCTGGCCCACGACCTCGGAGCCAGGCTCGGCGTCGGCGCACACCTGGTGAGCCTGCGGCGCACGCGCAACGGGCCGTTCGATCTGGCATCAGCCATCACGCTCGACATCGTGGTCGGCGCGGGTGACCAACTGCATACGCGCCTGGTTCCGCTCGACGCCCTGCTGACCGAATTCCCCTCCGTCGCCCTCACCGCCACCGGGGTGGAGTACGTGCGACACGGACGCGACATCGGCCCAGGCGAAATCCTGGACGCGCCAGCCAATGGGCCCTGGCCCGAACGCGTCCGCCTCACCAGCCCGGAGGGAATCCTGCTGGCCATTGCCGAGCCGGGGCCCGGGCCGGTTTTGCATCCGGCCGTCGTGCTGGTGTAACATATTCGTTTTGCAGGCGTACCAACTTTCGTGACGGCGGAACCGGGCTGCGCCAAGGGGCGTGGATCTGGACCGTACGTGGAGGCGAGACCGACGTGGCACTGACCAAAGAACGCAAGACCGACCTGATCAAGTCGTTTGAGACGCACGAAGGCGACACCGGATCCCCCGAAGTCCAGATCGCGATCCTCAGCGAGCGGATCACCTACCTGACCGAACATTTCAAGGTCCACGCCAAGGACCACCATTCGCGCCGGGGCCTCCTGATGTTGGTTGGCCAGCGCCGGCGCCTCCTGGACTACGTCAAGCGCAAGGATAACGCGCGGTACGCGACGATTATTCAGCGCCTCGGCATCCGCAAGTAGCTGGCAGGCCGGCGCGGGTATCTTGCCCGCCGGCTGCCGTCTCGTGCTCGGAATCCGCCTCCGGGGCAGCCGCCCTGGGTCAGCCGGTTCCCTGGCAGAAAGACAGAGATGATGCATACAAAAGAACTCTCCCTCGGGGGCCAGACGTTGTCGATCGAGACCGGCAAGCTTGCCAAGCAGGCGAATGGCTCGGTGATCGTTCGGTACGGCGACACGGTTGTCCTGGTGACCGCCTGCAAGGCGGCCAATCAGCGCCTGGGGATCGATTTCCTGCCGCTCACGGTGGACTACCGCGAATACACCTACGCGTCGGGGCGCATTCCTGGCGGCTTCTTCAAGCGCGAAGGCAAGTCCACCGAAAAGGAAGTGCTGACCAGCCGCGTGATCGACCGGCCGCTGCGTCCGCTGTTCCCGTCGGGATGGCACTACGAGACGCAGGTCATCGCGATGGTGCTGTCGGCCGACGACAAGTACGACTCGGATGTGCTCGCCCTCACGGGGGCCTCGGCTGCCCTGGCGATCTCCGACATCCCGTTCCAGAAGACGCTCGCCGGCGTGCGCGTCGGCTACGTGGATGACGTGCTGGTCATCAATCCGACGTTTGCCCAGCGCAAGACCAGCTTGCTCGACCTGGTCGTGGCAGGCACGGCGGACAGTATCGTGATGGTCGAGGCCGGCGCCAAGGAAGTGAGCGAAGACCTCATCGTCAAGGCGCTCGAAACGGCGCACGCCGCCATCAAGCAAATCGTCGGTGCGATCGACGAATTGGCCAAGACCTGCGGCAAGCCGAAACTGAAGGTCGAGACCAAGACCATCGCCGCCGACTTCTACGGCGAGGTCGAAGCCAAGGTGCTCGGTCCGCTGGCCGAGGCGATGCGAATCCGCGGCAAGCTCGAGAACTACCAGCGTGTCGATCAGGTGGCCGCCGAATTGATGGCGTCATTTCCGGACACCGAAGCGGAGCGCAAGGCCGAAGCCAAGACCATCTTCAAAGAGCTCAAGGAGAAGGTGCTGCGCAATGAGATTCTCGACCGCGGGCTGCGTCTGGACGGACGGGCCTTCGACGAGATTCGTCCCATCTGGTCCGAAGTCGGCGTGTTGCCGCGCACCCACGGGTCGGCGGTCTTTACGCGCGGCGAGACCCAGGCGCTGGTCACCGCGACGCTCGGCACGTCCGACGACCAGCAGAAGATTGAAATGGTCGACGGCGAGATCTACAAGCGCTTCATGCTGCACTACAACTTCCCGCCGTTCTCGGTTGGCGAAGTCGGCTTCATGCGCGGCCCCGGCCGCCGCGAAGTCGGGCACGGCGCGCTCGCCGAGCGGTCGCTGCAGCCGGTGATGCCGGCCGAAGACAAGTTTCCCTACACCGTGCGCGTGGTCTCCGACATTCTCGAGTCGAACGGCTCGTCGTCGATGGCCAGCGTGTGCGGCGGAACGCTGTCGATGATGGATGCGGGCGTACCGCTCAAAGCGCCGGTCGCCGGCATCGCGATGGGCCTGGTGATGAACGAGACGACGGGCAAGTACGCCGTCCTCACCGACATCGCGGGCGCCGAAGACCACTACGGCGACATGGACTTCAAGGTGGCCGGCACCGCCGAAGGCGTCACCGCGCTGCAGATGGACATCAAGGTGACCGGTGTCACCACCGAAGTGATGACCAAGGCACTGGCGCAGGCGCGCAAGGGCCGCCTCGAAATTCTCGGAAAGATGGCCCAGACGCTCGCGACGCACAGATCGGATGTCTCCGCCCATGCGCCGCGCATCGTCACCATCAAGATTCCGGTCGACAAGATTCGCGACGTCATCGGGCCTGGCGGCAAGATGATTCGCAGCATCATCGAGCGGACCGGCGTCAAGATCGACGTTGAGGATGACGGCCACGTCAACGTGGCGTCGTCGGATGACGCGTCGGCCAAGATGGCGATCGCGATCATTCAGGAGTTGACGGCGACCGCCGAGCTCAACAAGACCTACATGGGCAAGGTGCAGCGCATCACCGATTTCGGCGCGTTCGTCGAAATCATGGCGGGCACCGACGGCCTGCTGCACGTGTCGGAGATTGCGCGACACCGCGTGCAGAACGTGCGGGACGAACTCGAAGAGGGTCAGCAGTTGCTGGTGAAGGTCATCAGCATCGACCCGTCCGGCAAGATTCGTCTGAGCCGGAAGGCGCTGCTCGAAGAAGAGGGCGGCCCGGCTGGCGAAGGTGGCGGCGAGTCTGGAGCGGCGCCCGAAGGCGGTGCGCCGCCGCAGGGAGATGGCGGACCGGCTCCGCATCACACCGGTGATCGGGGCGGACGGCCGGGTGGCCCGCCGCGCGGCCGCGGCCGCCGGTAGCACGCGCGACGTTCCCGCGACAGCGGGATGCCGCGTCGCCTGCCGTCCGAAGACGCCGGCCTTTTGCCGGCACGACGGGTTAACGTAGGCGGGAAAGGGGTCGGGACACCGGCCCCTTTTCCTTTTCCGGCGCAACCGGTCCGCAGCCTGTAGAATCTGTCGTGCGGCTATCGGCGCGCGCCGCACGTCTCATTCGGGTGGAGGCTTCCGATGGCATCACGTGCGCTTGGTCGACGGCGCTTTCTGGCGACGCTTCCGCGGCTGGTCGCCGGCGCCTCCGTGTTGGGCGGGCTGGGCTCGGCCCTGGCCCAGGACGCCGGCCGTCACGACTTGACGATCAAGGTCCGGAAGCACCAGTTCTCCCAAGCCCGAATCGAGGTCGCGCAGGGAGATATCCTCAAGATCACGCTGGTGGCCGAAGATGTGCCGCACAGCTTCACCGTTGACCAGTACCGCATCTCGAAGCGGGCGGTCCCCGGCACACCCGTGACGTTTGAGTTCAGAGCGGACCGCGCCGGCACCTTTCCCTTCTACTGCAACCTGACGGCTGAAGATCCGGACTGCAAAAACACGCGCGGCCTGCTTGTCGTCTCGGCGCACCGGCCGTAGCCACGCGGGTCTGCGACGCGGGCTGGCGCCTGTCGACCGCCTCCCGGCAAGCGAGACCGGCTCGCCGTCATCGATGGGTCGCCGCAATCACTCGGCCGAGGAATTCGTCCAGGGCGTTGCCGCCTTTGATCCAGCGCACGATCACCACCAGATCATTCTCGACGTCGATGTAGACGATGTTCTGGCCGTTGCCGACAAAGCAGACGCTGGACTCCGGCGCCGACGGCCAGGCCTTGCGCCCGGTGTTCAGGAACCAGTTCATGAATCCGTAGCCGTCATTGGCCGTCCCCGGTGTCCGCGCCATCTTGATCCACCGTTCCGACACGATCTGACGGCCGTTCCACCGGCCGTTTCTCAGGTAGAGATAGCCGAAGCGGGCCAGGTCCCAAGCGCTGATGAACATGCCGCCGCCGAAGTGGCCGCCGCCCGACACCGACTGCATCCGCTGACCGTCGATCTCGACCCATGAATTCTCGTACCCGGTCCATCGCCACGTGTTCGACGCGCCGATCGGATCCATCACCTCCTCGCGCAGGACCACCGGCAGCGGCCGTCGCCACACCTGCAGGGCGAGCAGGGCCAGCAGGTTCACACGCGTGTCGTTGTATTTGTAGCGCGTACCAGGCTCGTACAGCTTGCGATTCGGCCAGTCGGCCGGCGTGGCACCCTCCGGGCGGTCGGCCCAGTCGGGCTTGCCCCACAGCGTCCCCTGCCAGTCGCTGGTCTGTCGCAGGAGGTGGTCCCACGTGATGGCCGCATTGTGCCCATCGAAGTAACCGGGCAGCGGCATGTAGTCTCGGGCCGCGTCTCCAACGTCGCCAATGAGCCCTTTCTCCCACGCAAGACCGACCACGGTGGACAGGAAGCTCTTCGCCACACTGAACGTCATATCGGAGCGCTTGGTGTCGCCCCACTCGGCCACCACGTAGCCGTGCCGTATGACAATCCCGTTGGCCGCCGCCCGCTCGCGGGTCGGGCCGATGAGGGTGTCGAAGGGTTCCCGCGCGCCGAAGCTCAGCGCAAGGTCCAGCGCGAGGTCCTTCGGGCCCGGGTTTTCATTGGCGATCGCATACGTCACCGCCTCGTCGAGTTTCGCGGAATCCATCCCGACCTCAGCCGCGGCCTTGCGCGTCCACGTGAATCGGTCGGGGAAGTAGGGCGCCGCCACGACGGCTGGCCCGGCGGCTCTGGTCGCCGTTTTGGCGGGTGCCTTCTGCGCAGTGGCAACGGTTCCCTGGGCCATCAGGCCGGGTCCGCCCAGCAGTGTGAGAGCCGCGACGGTGAGCATGGCCCTGACGGCCAGCCAGGTCGGTGTTGATGAGGTGAGCGTCATGGTGATCATCCTTGCGTCATGGATTGGTCCGAGCCGTAGCCTCTGCCTGGCGGGCCCAGGCGCGGGCGAATTCCAGTCTGTCGCCCATCGGCGGATGCGTGTAGAAAAACAGCCGCGCGAACGCCGACGGGTCTTCCTCCGCCAGGTTGGACGCGCCCAGCCTCTTCATCGCACTGATGAAGGCGGCGGCATTCCGCGTCGTGTCGAGCGCAAAGCGATCGGCTCGTCGCTCGTGCCAACGCGACAGCGCGTTGACCACCGGCAGCGCCAGTCCCGACACACCCATGGCTGTCAGGAGGAGCAACGGCATGCCCGACGGGTCGGCGACGCCACCAAGACCGAACCACCCAATCGACCGATGCAAAACGGCGTTGCCGACCCAGAATCCCAGACCGACGACCCCGACTTCCGCCACCAGCGCTCGCCACAGATCGTGCGACACATGATGCGACAGTTCGTGGGCCAGGATGACTTCGATTTCCTCTGCCGAGTAGTCGTTGATCAGCGTGTCCGACAGCAGGATCCGCCGGGTCGATCCGAACCCGATCAGGGCGGCATTGGCGCGGGATGATTTCCGGCTGAGACGCCATTCGTAGGCGCCGACCACTCCCGTGCCGGCGCGCGCGCACAGCGCCATCAGCCGTGCACGCAGCGCCTCGTGCTCAAGAGGCCTGACGGTGAAGAAGATCGGGATCAGCACAATTGGCGCCAGCCACGTCAGCACGAGGCTCACCGTCACGGCGCCTGTCGTGGTGGCGATCCACCAGCGGTCGGGCCAGGTCGTCAGTGCCAGGTAGACCACTCCCGCGGACAGGCCCCCGAACGCGAGGCCGAGCCCGAGCGCCTTCACGTGGTCCTGGCACCACTCCCCCACGGTCTGTCGAGACAAACCATAGCGCCGTTCGAGGATGAAGCCGGCGAAAAAGGAGAGAGGAAACGCCGCCGCTCCGTGGACCATCGCCACGATCCAGGCGAACACCATGGCGGTCGCCGGCGCGAGGAGGGCTCTCGGTAAGGAGGGGGTGTCGATCAGGCGCTCGATGGCGTCGCGCAGCAGCGCCGATCCATTGGAGATCCAGAGCAGGCCCAGCAGCAGCACCGACCACGCTGCGGCCAGCATCGCGGCGCGCCGACGGAGCCGATGGAATCGTGTGGCCTTGTCCTCGTTCATGCCCGGTTGCGGTCCGGGCGCCAGCCACCGCGAGGTGCGTCTGACGCCCGTGTGGCTGATCGAGGCGAAGAACAGGCGGACCCCCGCCACCGGCGTGTGGGCCGACCGGCGGGTCTAGCCGGCGTGGCCGTGCAGTCCCTTCAGCATCTTCAGCACGATCAATGCGTGACCCGTGGTCGGCCCGCTCAGATCCGCGGTGCTCTTGCCGTTCTCTTTGGCGCCCGTCTGGGCCTGCCGTACCCGCACGCCGCCGTTGACGGTCTCGATCTTGATGGCGACGCCGCCGCCGTTGATCTTCCCGTCCACCTTCCGCCGGTTGCTCTCGGCATCCTTCTCGAACGGCAGGTCCGTCACCGAAATGCCGCCGTTGACACAGCGCGCCGACAGCGTCGCCTTCGCGTCGGCGGGCAACCGCAGGTCGATGCCGCCATTGGTGGTGTCGAGCCGCACGCCCTCGCCCCCGAGACCGGTCATCTGGATGTCGATGCCCCCGTTGGTCGTGCTGGCGTCAATCGAACTGCCCAGGCCCCGAGCCTTGACGCCGCCGTTGGTCGTCTCGACGCGGACGGTCGCCGCGACGCCCGTCACGTCGATGGCGCCATTGACGTTCTGCACGTTGATCTTGACGGTGCGGGGCACCCGAATGGTGTATTTGACGTCGATCGACCGGCGCTTTCCGGTCTGCGTGGTCTGGATCTTGACCTTCGACGGACTCGCCTCGTCCTTAATCACGACCTGCTTGAGCAGTTCGTTGGCCGCTTCCTCGGTCGCGCCGCGGGCCGTGATGACGGCCTTGACCTCGACGGTGGTGCCGTCAACGGCCTCGACGGTAATCGAGCCGCTCGTGTTGACCAGGTCGAACGCCGCGTCCGGCCCCGTCAGCGTGAACGTCTTGGCGTAGTTCTGCTCGGCCTTGGCGCGGCCGCCGCCGAACTCCCCGTCCATACTGTTGATGACGACGTCGCAGGCCGCCAGGCTGGCAGCGGCCACAGCCACGAAGGTCACCGAACACATTCGTCGAATCTGGCGCAGGTACGACATCAAGTCCCTCCACACCAACTTGGACGACGGCTGTGGTTTGGATGTTCCAGCACCGGCCTCATTCAGTTCAATTTGACCGAAATCAGCTTCGACACCCCGGGCTCCTCCATCGTGACGCCGTACAGCCGGTCGGCGATTTCCATCGTCTTCCGGTTGTGCGTAATCAGGATGAATTGCGTCTGGGCCTGCATCGACCGCAGCATGTCGAGGAACCGGCCCGTATTGGCGTCGTCGAGCGGCGCATCGATTTCGTCGAGTACGCAGAACGGACTGGGCTTGTACTTGAAGATGCCGAACATCAGCGAAATAGCCGTGAGCGCTTTTTCGCCTCCCGACAGCAGTTGGACGTTCTGGAGGCGCTTGCCCGGCGGCTGCGCGATGATCTCGATGCCGCTCTCGAGGACGTCGTCTTCGTCGAGCAGGGTAAGGCCGGCGCGGCCGCCGCCGAACAGCGTCGCGAACATTTCCTGGAACGCCAGATTGATCGCCGTGAAGGCCTCGCGGAACCGTTCGCGGGTGGTGTGATCGATCTTCTTGATGGCCTCGCCGGTGGTGGCGATCGAATCGACCAGATCTTTTCGCTGCGTGGTGAGGAAGCCATGCCGGGATTCGAGCTCGTCGTACTGCTCGATGGCCATCATGTTGACCGGCCCCAGCTTGTCGATCTTGCGCCGGAGTTCTGCGATGGCCTCGTCGGGCGTCAACACGCGGGAGGGCGCATGGTCGGCCGCCCCATCGCCGCTCGCCTCGGCGTCGGCGGGCACCGGCGAGGGGGCCGCCGCGACGTCGTCAGGCCCGGCGTCCTGCGCGGGTTCCTCGTCGGGTTCGTCGGCGTAGATCGTGCGCCAGTCTGGACTGAGGGCGCCGTCGCGTTCCAGTTGTTCGACCTCGGCGATCACCGACTCGAGATCCATCTGGAGGGCCTCGGTGCACGACACGGCCAGGTGGGACAGATCGCTTTCGGCCTTTGCGCGGCCGACCTCGGCCTCCGACAACGACGACCGCACCGCGTCGAGCGTACGCCTGGCCTCGCGAATCGCGGCTTCCACCTGCTCGCCGCGCTGGCGGTACTGCCCGACCGCGTCGTCGGCGCCCCGAACGGATTGGCGCGCCGCGTCCAGCGCGGCCATCGCCACGTCGAGCCCCCGCCTGGCCTCGGCCAACGCGTGGCGCAGCCGATCCTGATCGGCGGCGATCTGGAGTTGCTCGTCGCGCCTGGCGACCAGCCTGGTTTCGATGTCGCGGCAGGCCTCTTCGAGGCGCGCCGCTTCGAGCGCCACCGATGCGGCCCGTTCGACCAGCCGCGCGTGTTCGGCCATCGCATCCCGGACGCGCTCGCCGCGCAGTCGCGACTCGTCACGCGCCTCGAACAACCGCCGTTGGGCCGTCCCGAGCTGTTCGTCGAGCGTGCGCTGCTCTTCGGCCAGACGCGCCACCGATTCCCGGGCCTCGGCCTCCCGGGCAACGAGGGCCGCGATCTCTTCGTCGCCGCGCCGGATGTCGAGCGCCACGACAGACCGCTTTTGATCCACGCGATCGGCCTGTTCTCGCGCTTGAGCCACACGCAGCTGGAACTCGACGATCGCTTTCTCGTGCAGGTGCACCTGGCCGGACATCGCCCCGATGGCCGCGGCGGCCTCGGCGGCCAGCCGATCGATGTCGCGAAGCGTCGTCGCGAAGCGTTCCACGGTCGCGCGCTCGACGGCGAGCCGCTCGCGGGCTTGCCGGATGTCGGTCTTGGTCTGGAGAATGCCGCCGTGATTCTGGTGCCCCGCGCCACCCCACACGAGGCTGGCGCCACGACACACATCGCCATCGCGCGTCGCGATCGGCAGGTCGGTCTGGCGCGCGGCCTCGACAGCGGCGGCGAACGTCGCGGCGATCCATCCTCGGGTGACAAACGGGCGAAGGGCCTCTGCGCACGCTCCCGACACCGAGACCACGTCGGCCAGCGGCGTCAGACCAGGCACCGCAACGGCCGGCGCGGTACCGACGGCGATGGCACCGGCCTCGCCGACCACGACGAAGCCGCAACGGCCCGCGCCCTTCGCGTTGACCAACCGCAACGCGCGCTCGGCCTCCGCGTGCGTCGCCACCACCACGAACTGCAGCGTGTCGCCCAGACAGGCTTCCACGGCGCGCTCGAAGCCGGGTTTGACGTCGAGATAGTCGGCCACCGATCCGAGATGCCTGACCTCGCCGCCTGCCTCGGCCAGCACCAGCCGCGTCGCGTCGCCGTAGGCGGTGCGCGCCGCCTGAAACCGCTCCAGCGCGTCGAGGCGCGCCGTCACGCCAGCCAGTTCGGCTTCGGCCTCGCGAAGCGTGAGGCCCGTGCGTTCGCGTTCGGCGCGCAGTCCGGTGAGTTCGACCTCGCGAGTGGCGCGCGCCTGGCCGACCTGGTCGAGACTGGCCGTGGACCCGGCCAGCGACGCGGCGGCGGCCGCGCGGTCGGCGGCCGCCGCCGCGTCGC
>Ga0194060_10001272_pt1 | contig 18019 bp, 12 predicted proteins | sample SepL225m_MetaG_FD_163427 | JGI IMG/M metagenome (GOLD analysis project Ga0194060, IMG submission 163427) | Anoxic zone freshwater microbial communities from boreal shield lake in IISD Experimental Lakes Area, Ontario, Canada - Sep2016-L222-5m | ecosystem: Environmental > Aquatic > Freshwater >...
GGTCAACATGGCCGATGGTGCCCACGTTCACATGAGGTTTTGTCCTCTCAAATTTTGCCTTTGCCATGCTATCTGCCTCCTGATTGAAAAATGAAAAACTTGATATACATTAGGTGAAGAGTATTATCTTTTAACTGCTTCGCCTTTTACTTTTGCAATGATCTGTTCTGAAATGTTTTTAGGAACCTCTTCATAGTGGGCAAACTGCATCGTGTAAGTGGCCCTGCCCTGAGTTTTAGACCTTATATCGGTTGCATAACCGAACATCTCAGAAAGCGGCACCTGCGCTGAAATGACGCGGCCTGCACCTCTCATGTTCATACCCTGCACTCGCCCGCGCCGCGAGCTCAGATCGCCGATGATATCGCCCATATATTCCTCAGCACAAACAACTTCAACCGCCATGACCGGTTCAAGTAATGCAGGGCTGGCCTTTGCAGCTCCCTCCTTGAATCCCATCGAACCAGCAATTTTAAACGCCATTTCAGAAGAATCAACATCATGATAAGAACCGTCAATAAGGGTAATTTTAATATCCACGACTGGATAACCGGCGAGCACGCCATTCTGCATGGCTTCCTCTATACCCTTCTGCGTCGGAGCAACGTATTCTTTTGGAACCGACCCTCCAACGGTCTTATTGACAAATTCAAATCCTTTTCCTGGTTCTTGCGGCTCAAGCTGAAGTACCACATGCCCATATTGACCGCGTCCACCAGATTGTCGAACAAACTTGCCTTCAGCGGTCACTTTCTTTTTTATCGTTTCACGGTACGCTACCTGAGGTTTGCCCACATTTGCATCAACCTTAAACTCCCGCAACAGGCGGTCAACGATGATCTCAAGATGAAGCTCACCCATCCCCGAGATGATGACCTGTCCGGTCTCTGTATCAGTATGGACACGGAACGAAGGATCTTCCTGCATGAGTTTCTGAAGCGAGAACCCCAGTTTTTCCTGGTCAGCCTTTGTCTTTGGTTCAACTGCCACGTGGATCACCGGCTCTGGAAAAATCATTGCTTCCAGTATGACGGACTTGGTTTCATCGCAAAGAGTGTGTCCGGTAAGCGTGCTCTTGAGTCCCACTGCCGCACAAATATCGCCGGAATATATCTGCTCAATCTCCTCGCGCTTATTTGCGTGCATTTTGAGCAACCTTCCTACACGCTCCCTGGTGCCTTTGGAGGAGTTGTATACATACGACCCGGATGTCAGCGTACCGGAATAGACCCGGACGAACGTCAGCTGACCAACAAAAGGGTCGGTCATGATTTTGAATGCTATGCCCGCAAACGGTTCACTGTCAGATGCAGTACGAACCACTTCCTCACCCTTCGGCCCGATGCCGGTGACCGGAGGAATATCCAGCGGCGAAGGAAGGTAGTCCACGACTGCATCAAGTAGCAACTGCACCCCTTTATTCTTAAATGCTGACCCGCAGATAACAGGGAATATGGTCATCGCAATCGTGCCCTTACGTATTGCGGCCATAATCTCCGCTTCAGTCGGCACCTCGCCGTTCAAAAACTTCTCCATTACCGTTTCATCGGCGTCGGCGATTTTTTCAATCAGCTTATCCCGATATTCTTGCGCCTTGGACATCAGGTCGACAGGGATATCTTCAATTTCATACTTAGCTCCGAGAGTTTCGTCGTCAAAAAGCACCGCCTTCATCCTGACGAGGTCAATACATCCGCGGAACTTATCTTCTGCTCCAATGGGGATCTGGATCGGCACGGCATTCGCGCCAAGCCGATCGTGCATGCTCTGGACGCTCATATAGAAGTCCGCACCGATGCGATCCATTTTATTCATGAATGCAATGCGGGGGACCTGATATTTGTCAGCCTGACGCCAAACGGTCTCAGACTGAGGTTCTACACCGCTCACCGAATCAAAGGCAGCAACCGCGCCATCAAGCACGCGAAGCGAACGCTCTACTTCAATAGTGAAATCAACGTGTCCAGGCGTATCAATAATATTAATGCGTTTATCGCGCCAGAAACACGTCGTCGCAGCAGAGGTTATGGTTATACCGCGCTCCTGCTCCTGCACCATCCAGTCCATGACCGCCGTACCATCGTGCACTTCGCCAATCTTATAAGAAACACCGGTATAATACAAAATGCGCTCTGTCGTCGTTGTTTTACCAGCGTCGATGTGAGCCATGATCCCGATGTTACGAGTATTTTCCAGTGAATACTGCCTAGCCAAAACTGCCTCCGCTTCTCAACAACAACTTTACCAACGATAGTGGGCGAATGCCTTGTTGGCATCGGCCATACGGTGGATATCTTCCTTCTTTTTCACTGCCGCACCGGTGTTATTCGACGCATCCATAATTTCACCGGCAAGTTTATCCACCATGGACTTTTCTGGGCGCTGAGACGCATAGAGCCTGAGCCAACGGTATGCAAGAGACATCCTGCGAGGTTGCTTTACCTCGATCGGAACTTGGTATGATGCGCCGCCCACCCGTCTCGATTTCACCTCAAGCGTCGGCTTTAAATTCTCTATCGCCTTCTTAAAGATAGCAATAGGGTCGCCGTTTGTCTTCTGCTGAATTCGATCAAGCGCCTTATAGCATATGGCCTCGGCCGTGCTCTTCTTGCCTTTGCGCATGAGTACATTAACGAACTTAGCAAGCATCTGGCTGTGATATTTTGGATCGGGTAATGATTCTCTTTTTACAACAATACTTTTTCTCGGCATAGTATGGTGTTCCTTTTTTTACGCAATTGGCGTTCTACAGCGCCTTTTTGCTGAGTCTTTATTTAGGCCGCTTTGCACCGTATTTTGATCGGCCTTGTTTGCGATTTGCAACACCAACCGTATCAAGCGTACCACGAACGATGTGATAACGAACGCCAGGAAGATCTTTTACCCTGCCGCCGCGAATGAGCACGATGGAGTGCTCTTGAAGATTATGCCCCACCCCAGGTATGTATGTGGTCACTTCCATACCGTTCGTGAGGCGCACCCTCGCAACTTTACGAAGAGCTGAGTTCGGCTTCTTAGGCGTTGTAGTATAAACCCTGATACAGACACCGCGCTTCTGGGGGCTGCCTCTCAGTGCGGGGCTTTTGGTCTTGGTTGCGGCCAATGACCGACCTTGCCGTACGAGCTGATTAATGGTAGGCACGTATAGAACTCCTTAAAAACATAGATGTAACAACTTTCGGAATAAGTTGAGTCAAAACCTGATGATTATATATATCCGCATCCTAATTGTCAAGATTTTTTTTGTCAATTACGAAAAAATATCACGAAGTGCTAGCAACTCGCCAAAACATCATCCGGAGCGTCGCAATGTTATCCTCGTTGTAAGAACCGAGGGCCATCTTCTTTATACTGCCTCAGCAATTCCTTCCTCAATTGGCTCAATAAAGGTGTTCCTATATTCTGCCATACCCGTCCCGGCGGGAATCAACCTGCCCATGATTACGTTTTCCTTCAAACCTACGAGATCGTCCACAGCGCCTGTAATGGCAGCCTCGGTAAGCACCCTTGTCGTTTCCTGGAATGATGCTGCTGATATAAAACTATCCGTCGTAAGTGATGCCTTGGTGATACCAAGCAAAATCGGTGATGCTTTTGCAGGAGTACCCCCTTTCGCGATCACAGCATCGTTCTCTCTGGCGAATGTTATGCGATCCACCTGTTCGCCGATCAGGAATGGCGCATCACCCGCTTCATCGATTCTTACCTTACGCAGCATTTGGCGTACGATGACTTCGATGTGTTTATCGTTGATGCTCACGCCCTGAAGTCGGTACACCTGCTGAACTTCATCCACCAGGTATTTCTGAAGTTCGCGAGGCCCGAGTACGCTCAGAATGTCATGCGGATCAACAGGCCCGTCCATTAGCGGTTCGCCAGCGGCAACCCAATCACCTTCGTGCACATTCACATGCTTGCCCTTGGGGATTTGGTATTCCTTCTCGTTCCCCTCGCCGTCTTTAACCAGAATCCTGCGTTTCCCCTTTTCATAACCAATAAACTCTACCGTTCCGCCGATCTCGCTGATGATTGCCTGTTCTTTCGGCTTGCGCGCTTCGAACAGTTCGGCCACTCTCGGCAGACCTCCGGTGATGTCTTTGGTCTTGGTCGTCTCACGCGGTATTTTAACGAGAATATCGCCTGGGAAAACCTCTCCATGTTTATCCACAAGGATATGTGCTCCCGCCGGCAGGAGATAGCGTGCCACGACGTTCGATCCAGGAAGCCGGGCAGTCTTACCATGCGCGTCCTTGATCGAGATACGCGGCCTCAAGTTCTGATTGGGGTAGTCGATGATTACCTTACGCGACAGGCCGGTAACCTCATCGACTTCCTCGCGCATAGTGACGCCTTCAATGATGTCGCCATAGGCGATCTTTCCACCGATCTCAGTGAGGATCGGTAAGGAATAGGGATCCCACTCGACAAGCTTCTGGCCTATCTCCACTTTTTGACCGTCCCGCACTTTAAGGCGCGCACCATAGATGACCGAATACTTCTCCCGCTCGCGTCCTGTCTCATCAGAGATCGAGATGCCTCCGTTGCGAGACATCGCCACAAAATCGCCTTCCTTGTTCTTCACGGTGTTCGTCAAATTGATATACTTCAAAACACCGGCGTTCTTGGCCTCGAGGACCGTCTGCTCCACAACTTTGCTCGCCGTGCCGCCGATATGGAATGTTCGCATCGTAAGCTGTGTTCCCGGTTCGCCGATGGATTGCGCTGCAACAATACCGATTGCTTCACCGATATCCACGAGTTTTCCGCGGCCAAGGTCGCGGCCATAGCACATACGGCACACACCGCGCAGAGACTGGCAGGTGAGTACCGATCGGATTTTAATTTTATCGATGCCGGATTCCTCAATCCGCTTCACATACTCCTCGTTTATCTCACGGCGCGTCCCTATGATCACGCCCTTGGTTTGCGGGTCTACAACATCCTCAGCCGCAACGCGTCCAAGTATGCGCTCTGACAACGGTTCAATGATTTCGCCGCCTTCAACCAGCGAACCGACAAGGATGCCATCGGTCGTCCCGCAATCGTCCTGGGTAATGATCACATCCTGCGACACGTCAACCAGTCTCCGGGTAAGATAGCCCGAGTTTGCCGTTTTAAGTGCCGTATCCGCAAGCCCCTTGCGGGCACCATGCGTTGAGATGAAGTATTGAAGTACCGTCAGGCCTTCACGGAAATTCGCCGTGATCGGCGTTTCAATGATCTCACCCGATGGTTTGGCCATCAACCCTCGCATCCCCGCGAGCTGCCTGATCTGCTGCGTACTGCCGCGCGCTCCGGAGTCGGCCATCATAAAGATATTATTAAACGACCGGGCTTCCTGAAGTTCGGATTTCTTTGCAGTCCCCTGATCAACGGCTTCCATGCCAAGTTCAGCCATCATTTCGTCGGCGATTTTTTCCGTTACATTCGCCCATATGTCGATTTCCTTATTGTAGCGCTCACCATTGGTGATAAGGCCTTCTGTGTACTGATGGTGAATTTCCATCACCTCTTTTTGCGCCTGGTCAATGAATTTTTGCTTCTTGCTCGGAATATGCATATCCGAGATGCAGATCGAAATGCCCGCACGCATAGCATAGGTGAATCCGATTTCCTTCAAGTCGTCGATCAGAACAACGGTACGCCGGAGCCCCAGCCTCCGGTAGCACTCATCGATCAACTTCGCCAGCTCTTTCTTTGTCATCTCTTTGTTCACAAAAGAGAAGGGCATTCCCTCAGGCAATACTTCTCCGAAAAGGACTCTTCCTACCGTCGTTTCCTCGAGCTTGCCGCCGATTCTACACCTGACGCGGGCATGAATATGGACCATGTTCTGATCATACGCAACACGCACTTCTTGCCGGCCAGAAAACACCATTCCCTCACCGATAGCGCCCGAGCGGACTTTCGTAAGGTAATAACAACCGAGCACAATGTCCTGCGAAGGAACCGTGATCGGCCTTCCGTTCGCTGGCGAAAGCACGTTGTTTACTGAAAGCATAAGAACTCTCGCTTCGAGCTGAGCCTCGACCGAAAGCGGGATATGGACCGCCATCTGATCGCCATCGAAATCCGCGTTAAAAGCCGCGCACACGAGTGGATGGAGCCGGATCGCCTTTCCTTCAACGAGCACCGGGTCAAAGGCCTGGATACCAAGCCGGTGAAGCGTCGGCGCGCGGTTCAGCAGCACCGGGTGCTCCTGAATAACTTCTTCAAGCACATCCCAGACTTCAGGGCGCTCCCGCTCGATCATTTTCTTTGCGCTCTTGATCGTTGTCGCATAGCCTTTCTCTTCAAGTTTATTAAAGATGAACGGCTTGAACAGTTCCAATGCCATTTTCTTCGGGAGACCGCACTGGTGGAGCTTGAGGTCGGGGCCGACGACGATCACGGAGCGACCAGAGTAATCCACGCGCTTTCCAAGAAGGTTCTGCCGAAACCGTCCCTGCTTTCCCTTCAGCATGTCGGAAAGGGACTTGAGCGGCCGTTTGTTCGGGCCGCGCAGGACGCGGCCGCGCCGGCCATTATCGAACAGGGCGTCAACCGCTTCCTGGAGCATACGTTTTTCATTCCGAATGATGACGGACGGGGCTTTTAGTTCCTCAAGTCTGCGCAACCGGTTGTTCCGGTTGATGACGCGGCGGTAGAGATCATTTAAATCCGAGGTGGCGAATCGCCCACCTTCGAGCGGCACCAGAGGGCGCAGCTCAGGCGGAATCACGGGGACCACGTCAAGAATCATCCACTCGGGTTTATTGCCCGACTTGCGGAATGCTTCTATAACCTTGAGCCGCTTCGTCAGTTTCTTCTTCGTGGCCATGGAGGTGGCTATTTCAATCTTCTTGCGGATCTCGTCAGACTCCGTTTCGAGATCAACGCTGCGCAGCATTTCGCGGATAGCCTCGGCTCCCATGCCTGCCTTGAAACCGCTGGAACCATATTCCAGCTGAGCCTTGCGAAAGCGCTCTTCGGTCAGGAGTTCCTTGTGCTTGAGCGACGTCTCACCGGGGTCGACAACCACGTAACCTTCGAAGTAGAGGACCTTCTCAAGCTGGCGAAGCGTCATATCGAGCAGCGTGCCGATGCGGCTCGGCAAACCTTTAAGGAACCAGATGTGGGCAACCGGCGACGAAAGTTCGATGTGCCCCATGCGCTCTCGGCGAACTTTCGACTGGATCACTTCGACACCGCACTTGTCGCAAACGATCCCGCGATGCTTCATGCGTTTATATTTACCGCAAAGACACTCCCAATCCTTGATCGGTCCGAATATCTTTGCGCAAAACAGGCCGTCCCGCTCCGGTTTAAAAGACCGATAGTTGATCGTCTCAGGTTTCTTCACCTCGCCATAGGACCATTCCTTGATACGCTCTGGAGATGCAATCCTGATTCTCATGGCGTCAAAACTTATATCTTTCGGTTTTTCGAACAGATTCATGACATCTGTTCTGGCCTTATTTTCCGTTATTTGTCTATCTTCCACAGTGAACCTCCCAGTAGAGGGCAGCACACCCCGCCCAACTGAACCGTTTCCGTACCGGGCCTTTGCCCGGGCTGAATCTTTTGTTCATCTCTTCGCATGGTGAACTACCGGGCAGATGAGATCTTTTCCATACCGATAACGCGTTCTTTTTCGTTCTTACGCTCAATCAACTCCACATCAAGGCACAAACTCTGTAGTTCTTTTATGAGCACATAAAAAGACTCCGGCAAACCAGGCTCGAGAGTATTCTCCCCTTTTACGATCGCCTCGTATATTTTCGCTCTTCCGGACACATCGTCCGACTTCACGGTCAGGAACTCCTGGAGACAGTAGGCCGCGCCATAGGCCTGAAGCGCCCAGACTTCCATTTCTCCGAGCCGCTGTCCGCCAAACTGAGCCTTGCCGCCGAGAGGCTGCTGAGTAACCAGCGAATAGGGCCCGATAGATCGCGCATGCAGCTTATCGTCAACCAGGTGATGAAGCTTCAGCATATACATATAGCCGACCGTAACAGGCCGGTCGAAAGGTTCCCCGGTCCGGCCATCATACAGTACTGACTGGCCGGTGATCGGCAGCTTCGCCTCTTTCAGCATGGTGCGGATACGCTCTTCCGATGCGCCGTCGAAGACCGGTGTAGCCACATGCAGGTCGAGCGCCTTCGCAGCCCAACCGAGGTGCGTTTCGAGGATCTGCCCCACGTTCATACGGGATGGAACGCCGAGTGGATTGAGCACGATTTCAACCGGTGTTCCATCGGGCAGGCAAGGCATATCTTCTTCGGGAACAATCCGTGATACCACGCCCTTATTCCCGTGGCGGCCGGCCATTTTGTCTCCCACGGAGAGCTTGCGTTTCATGGCCACATACACTTTCACCAGTTTTACAACGCCTGGCGGGAGATCGTCGCCGCGTTTCAACCGCCCGATCTTCTCCTCGTACATGGTGTCGAATATGCTAAGCTGATTATCGATGCTGTCAAGAATTTCCTGCAGTTTTGCCGGGTAGTCTTCGGACTCCACTTTTACTTTGATGAAATCCTTCTCCGGCAGCTTGTCGAGCACTTCAACTGTGATTTTCTTGCCTTTGACCAGTTCGGTTTTCCCCGTCTTTGAATTGACTACCTTGTCAGCCGCAGTCTTCCCGAGCAGGAGACGCCTGATGCGTTTCGCCCGATCTTCCTTTACGGCCTTGACCTCTTCCTGATACTCCTTCTGCAACCGCGCTATTTCTTCGCTCTCCTGCGTTTTCAACCGCTCGTTCTTGTCCTCACCCTTGCGCGAGAAGACCTTGACATCGATGACCGTGCCTTCGATGCCGGGAGGAGCATAGAGCGACGCATCACGAACATCGCCGGCCTTTTCGCCAAAGATCGCCCGGAGAAGCTTTTCCTCCGGCGTCAGTTGCGTTTCTCCCTTGGGCGTTACCTTGCCGACGAGGATATCTCCGGGCATTACCTCGGCGCCGACATAGATAATGCCGTTCTCGTCCAGGTTCCGCAGCGTCTCTTCACCCAGGTTCGGGATGTCCCTTGTTATTTCCTCTTTGCCAAGTTTCGTATCGCGTGCTTCAATCTCAAATTCTTCAATGTGGATCGAGGTATAGCGGTCTTCCCGAACCAGCTTCTCGCTGATAATGATGGCATCTTCGTAGTTATAGCCGCTCCAGGGCATGAAGGCCACGAGCACATTCTGGCCGAGAGCGAGTTCTCCCAGGTCGGTTGCAGGGCCATCGGCAATGATCTGGCCCTTTTTAACCTTATCGCCAATACGGACGATCGGCTTCTGATTCATGCAGGTGTTCTGGTTGGAGCGATGGAATTTTGTAAGGGGATAGGTATCGACAATCGTTCTGCCCTTGGCGTCCTCGCCTTTTACCACGATGCGTGTGGAGTCCACTGTTTCCACAATGCCTTCTCGTTTTGCGGAAGCAATCGCTCCTGAATCGCGTGCGGCCACCCGCTCCATACCGGTACCAACCACAGGCGCCTGGGGGCGAAGCAGCGGCACCGCTTGCCGTTGCATGTTAGAACCCATCAGGGCGCGGTTTGCGTCATCATTCTCAAGAAACGGGATCAGTGCCGCCGACACCGAGACAATCTGCTTCGGTGACACATCCATATACTGCACTTCCTCTGAGATAACGAGTTTAAACTCACCGCCAACACGAGCAGAGATGCTGTCCTCCGCCAGTTTGCCCCGGCTATCGACGGCAGTGTTCGCCTGAGCGATCACGTAGTTTTCACCGTCCACCGCGGAAAGATATTCAATTTTATCGGTAACCTTGCTGTTCTTCACTTCGCGATACGGCGCTTCTATAAAACCATAATCGTTGACCCGCGCATAGGTCGCAAGAGATACGATGAGGCCGATATTCGGCCCTTCCGGTGTTTCAATCGGGCAGATCCTGCCATAGTGCGTCGTATGCACATCCCGCACCTCGAAGCCGGCGCGCTCCCGTGTAAGGCCTCCTGGCCCGAGTGCCGAGAGCCGGCGCTTGTGCGTGATCTCAGCAAGCGGATTTGTCTGGTCCATGAACTGCGAGAGCTGGCTCGACCCGAAAAATTCCTTGATCGCCGCAATCACCGGTTTGGGATTGATAATATCGTGCGGCATGAGCGTATCGATGTCCTGCAGGCTCATGCGTTCCTTGATCGCACGTTCCATGCGCGCCAAGCCGACGCGGATCTGATTTTCGAGGAGCTCTCCCACCGATCGAACGCGGCGATTGCCAAGATGATCGATATCGTCGACCTCGCCCTTGCCGGTGCGGAGGTTGACGAGATAGCGGATCACCTCGACAACGTCCTGAGCGGTAAGCGTGGTTTTGTCGATTGGAATATCCAATTTTAATTTTTTATTCAGCTTCAGTCTGCCTACGTTTGAGAGGTCATAGCGCTTGCCATTAAAGAACATCCCGTTAAACAGGTTCTTTGCCATCTCGGGCGTCGGCGGTTCACCGGGCCGCATTTTCCGGTAGATTTCGAGCAACGCCTCATCAGGGCTCTGAACTTTGTCGGACAAAAGCGTATCGCGGATCGCCGCTATGACATGGATGCCATCCATGTACAGAACTTCCAGCTTCTCCACTTTTGTAGTAAGGAGATTTTCGAGGAACGCTTCGGTTATTTTCTCATTCCCCTTCAGCAGCACCTCGCCGGTATCCGGATCAATCACATCCCGCAGGACAACGCGGTCGATCAGTTCTTCTCTCGGAATGGGGAGTTCGGTGATGCCGGCCAATTCCATTTTTTTGATTGCCCCGCGCGTGATCTTCGCGTCTTTTTTCACAATCGGTTCGCGTGTCGCCTTGTCGGTGATCGTGATTGGCGCCTTGATACCCGTCAGTACGTCGGCATGAATGCCTCGTGTAAACCCGTCTTTCTTCACACTGATATCCTCGATCGGATAATACATCCGAAGGAGGTCTTCGTTCGAATATCCAAAAGACTTGAGCAGAATCGTGGCAGGAATTTTCCGTCGCCGATCGATCCTCACATAGACGATGTCCTTGACATCAAATTCAAAATCGAGCCAGGATCCGCGATAAGGGATGATACGCGCCGAATAGAGGATCTTGCCGCTGGCATGGGTACGGCCCTTGTCATGAGTGAAGAACGCCCCCGGCGAGCGATGCAACTGGCTTACCACGACGCGCTCGGTCCCGTTCACGATGAAGGTGCCGGTATCGGTCATAAGCGCAAGGTCGCCGACATAGACCTCCTGCTCCTTGATGTCCTTCACGCGTTTGGTTGCGGTCTGTTCGTCCTTTTCAAAGAAAACGAGGCGGGTCTTGATCTTAAGAGGCGCGGCAAAGGTGGCGCCGCGCTGCAGGCACTCCCAGATGCTGTACTTTGGTTCGCCCAGCGAGTAGCCAAGGTAATCCACCATGGCCGTCTCGTTGAAATCGTAAATGGGGAACACGCTTTTGAATGCCGCCTGCAGCCCAATATCTTTTCTCTTGTCTGAGGTTGCATCCCTCTGGAGGAAAGAATCGTACGATCTCTTCTGGATCTCGATCAGATCGGGAATCTCCAGAATAGTAGGGATTCTTGAAAAATCCTTCCGTACGCGAACAAGCTCTCTCTTTTCCCTTGACATATTTACACCCCTCCGTCGAATGGTACCGGCTCGAATCTCTGCGCCAGGATCAACGCTTCATTGCAACATGATTTATAACGCTTTTAACCGGCCATATCTATAAACACAAAAAGTCCTCTGCCCTCCGGACACTGCCGGAGGGCAAGGACTTGACAAATGAACCTCGAACGGGCGTTACTTTACCTCGACCGTTGCGCCTGCATCGGTGAGCTTCTTTTTCATAGACTCGGCATCTTCTTTCGATACGCCGGCCTTCACTTCCTTGGGTGCTCCTTCAACCAGGTCCTTCGCTTCTTTCAATCCCAGGCCGGTAAGCTCGCGCACCACTTTGATCACATTGATCTTCTGTGCGCCGGCGCTGGTCAGGATCACATCAAATGCAGTCTTCTCTTCCACTGCCGCAACGGGTGCGCCTGCGGCGGCCACTGCCACCGGTGCCGCTGCTGATACACCCCACTTTTCCTCAAGCATCTTGCTCAGTTCGGCTGCTTCAAGAACGGTCAGCCCGCTCAATTCGTCTACGATCTTTGCTAAATCCGCCATGGTAACTTCCTCCTGGAAATGGTTATATGCTTTTTAGAGTTCGCGTCCACTGAGGAGCGCGTCTTTTAATACGTACAATGCCTACCCTTTGTCCGCCTTCGCCTTCATGACCCTGGCAATCTGGCCACCCGGCGCTGCAAGTACACCTGCAATCCTCGTTGCGGGAGCCTGGAGAAGACCAACGATCTTTCCCCGAAGCACGTTCAGCGAGGGCAGTGTCGCAAGCGTTCTGATGTCCGCCTGCATGATCAGCTTGCCATCCATCACGCCGACCTTGATCTGAAGCTTGCTCTGCGTTTTTTGAAAGTCAAAAAGCACCTTCGCAAGCGCTACCGGATCATCGTACGAAAGTACGATGCCGACGGGCCCGATGAAATGGTCCTTTAGTGGTTCGATGGAAGTGCCTTCCGAAGCCTTACGCGCGAGCGTGTTTTTCACCACGCGGTATTCAACCTGTGCTTTGCGTAGCTTGGATCGGAGATCCGTAATCTGTTCCACGTTAATACCGGAATAGCCCGTGATCACTGCTGACTTGGCCTTGGTAAACTTACTGTGCAACTCGTCAATGGCCTGTTTCTTCTCTTCTTTATTCACCCTGTCCTCCTTTCTTTCAAAAGTTCCCGATGCCCGGAACCGATGAAAGAAAGTGCGCATTCTTTCGTTCGCCGGGTCTCGGCAGGCCCCTGGGGGATTAAACAGGGGAACTCAGCTTCGCACCCCTGTGCCTGCTGTCTCGGACCGCACCCCTCTTGATCAGGGGCCGACCTTGTGCGTATAAAGTTATTGTCCTGCGATCTTCTCAATCAGCGCAGTATCCATATGAATGCCGGGTCCCATGGTCGTTGAAACACCGACGGTCTTAAGGTACTTGCCTTTGCTCGATGAAGGCTTTGCCTTGAGGATAGACTCGAGTACAGCCCTGGCGTTGTCAACCAGTTTGCTCTCGTCAAAAGAAACTTTACCAACCGGGACGTGCACAATGCCCGCCTTTTCAACTCGGTATTCAACTTTGCCGGCCCTGATGTCCTTAATGGCCTTCGCAACGTCAAACGTGACCGTGCCGGTCTTGGGATTCGGCATCAGGCCCCGGGGGCCCAGCACTTTACCGAGTTTGCCAACGAGGCCCATAATGTCCGGCGTCGCAACAACCGTGTCAAAATCAGTCCATCCTTCTTTCTGTATCTTCTCAGCAAGATCCTCGGAACCGACATAGTCAGCCCCCGCATCCCGCGCTTCTTTTTCTTTTTCGCCTTTTGCGAAGACCAGGATTTTTACCTTCTTACCCGTACCATGGGGAAGTACTACCGTTCCCCGCACCATCTGGTCTGCCTGCTTCGGGTCAACACCCAGCTTCACGGCAAGGTCGACGGTCTCGTCAAATTTTGTCCGCGCAGTCTTTTTCGCAAGGCCGATCGCCTCCTCGAGGCTGTACTGTTTTGTCCGGTCCACCAGCGCTGCGGCCGCCTTATACTTTTTCCCTGTTGCCATGATTCCTCCTCGCGGTATTTGCGGCTGTTGTCAGCCTCCCGCATACGAAATATGATCCAAGCATTCAAAAAAGAAAGCTAAATAACATCATTTATTGAATCTTGAATTTTGAATCTTTAATCGACGATTTCCAAGCCCATGCTCTTCGCTGACCCTTCGATCATGCGCATTGCCGATTCAACGCTCGCGGCATTAAGATCCGGGAGCTTTATCTGGGCAATTTCCTTGATCTGAGAGCGGGTCACCTTGCCGACTTTGTCCTTGTTCGGCACACCGGAACCCTTGACGATTCCCGCGGCTTTTTTCAAAAGCTCTGCCGCAGGCGCCGTCTTAGTGATAAAAGTGAACGACCGGTCTGAATAAACCGAAATGATGACGGGAACAATCGTGTCGCCCAATTTCTGAGTTCTGGCATTGAACGTCTTGCAGAACTCCATGATGTTCACACCGTGCTGTCCGAGAGCGGGGCCTACCGGCGGCGCCGGATTTGCCTTCCCTGCGGGGACCTGAAGTTTGATTTTTGCTGTGATCTCTTTAGCCATCGATAAACTCCTGAGCTTAATTTTGCGCCATGGATTTTTACTTTGTTAGATTATTTCTCTTTTTCGCGTTCAACCTGCAGAAATTCGAGTTCAACCGGAGTTGATCTTCCGAAAATGCTTACCATAACACGAAGCCTTCCGTGGGTGGGGCTGACATCTTCTACCGTACCGATAAAGCTGCTGAACGGCCCATCGATCACGCGGACCCGATCGCCCTTCTGATAAGCATGCTTGGGCTGAGTCGGAGCCACAGCCCCTTCTTCCGCCTGTTTAAGGATGTTTTTAACCTCTTCTTCGCTGAGCGGTGTCGGATCCGTACTGCCGCCGACAAAACCGGTAACCTTGGGGGTGTCTTTGATTACATGCCAGGTATTGTCATCCATCTCCATCTCGACAAGGATGTAGCCGGGGAAAAATTTCCGCTGTGTTTTTCTTTTTTTACCGCCTTTGAGCGATAGGACCTCTTCGGTCGGAACAAGCACCTGCGCTATTTTTTCCTGCAGCGCCAGCTTGGAGACCGTCTCTACAATACTGGCCCTGACCTTGTTCTCAAATCCCGCATATGTATGGACCACATACCAATTCATCGGCATAATTATCTCTACTTAAAGGCAAGGGTCATCAACCGCCCCAACCCTATATCTACCGTACCCAGAAAAATGGCGGCAATGAGCACCGTAATGATCACCACCCAGGTAGAGCCTATGACCTCCTTCTTTGTCGGAAAAACGACCTTCTTAAGTTCCAGCTTCACATCGTTGAAAAAATCAACCATTTTTTTGAACATCAGTAGGCCTCTCTCTGCACGAGGATTTATGGCAGGCCAGGAGGGACTCGAACCCCCAGCAGCCGGATTTGGAGTCCGGAGCTCTACCATTAGAGCTACTGGCCTGTGTCCTGGTTACACGCCGTGCTTTTACCACCCGGTTACGCCTTGGTTTCCTTGTGCATCGTATGCTTGCGGCAAAACCGGCAATACTTTTCCAGATTGAGCTTGTCAGGCGTATTCCTTTTGTTCTTGGTCGTAGAATAATTTTTTCGCTTGCAATCACCGCAGGCGAGCAGAACGATTTCCCGCATTGTGTAGGCCTCTCTTTTTCAAATTCTAGCTTAGCGTACGGATATATCACAATCCGCAGCAGGGTTACTCTATAACTTCGGTGATAACTCCGGCTCCCACGGTCCTGCCGCCCTCGCGGATGGCGAACCGCAAACCCTTGTCCATGGCGATCGGCCCGATGAGCTCAACGCTGCAGGTCATGTTGTCGCCCGGCATCACCATCTCAACGCCTTCGGCAAGCGTCACCACTCCGGTCACGTCAGTGGTCCGGAAGTAGAACTGGGGACGATAGCCCTTGAAGAACGGGGTGTGACGGCCGCCTTCTTCCTTGGTAAGAATGTAGGCCTCGGCCTTGAACTTGGTGTGGGGGGTGATGCTTCCCGGCTTGGCAAGCACCATGCCGCGCTCCACATCTTCTTTCTTGATGCCGCGGAGAAGGACTCCGACGTTGTCGCCGGCTTCGCCCTGGTCCAGAAGCTTCCGGAACATTTCAACGCCGGTTACCACGGTCTTCTGCGTGGGCTTGATCCCGACGATCTCGATTTCTTCGCCGACCTTCACGATGCCGCGCTCGATCCTGCCGGTGACCACCGTACCGCGACCGGCGATGGAGAACACGTCCTCCACCGGCATAAGATAGGGCTTGTCGATCTCCCGCTTGGGCTGGCGGATATAGCTGTCTACCGCTGCCATGAGTTCCAATATGCTCACGTACTCCGGTGCGTTAACGTCCTTGCTCTCGCTCTGGAGTGCCTTGAGCGCGCTCCCCTTCACGATCGGGGTCTTGTCGCCTGGGAACTGGTACTTGGACAGGAGCTCGCGAATCTCTAATTCCACGAGTTCTATGAGCTCGGGATCGTCGACCATGTCCACCTTGTTCATGTACACGACCATGTACGGTACGCCGACCTGACGGGCAAGCAGGATATGCTCACGGGTCTGGGGCATGGGGCCGTCCGCTGCCGAAACCACGAGGATGGCGCCGTCCATCTGGGCGGCTCCGGTAATCATGTTCTTGACGTAATCGGCATGGCCCGGGCAGTCCACATGGGCATAGTGACGGTTCTCTGTCTGGTATTCCACATGCGCCGTGGCGATTGTAATGCCCCGCTCGCGTTCTTCCGGTGCCTTGTCGATGTTGTCGTAGGAAACAAAAGTCGCGAAGTTCTTGAACGACAACACCTTCGTGATGGCCGCTGTCAAAGTTGTCTTGCCGTGGTCAACATGGCCGATGGTGCCCACGTTCACATGAGGTTTTGTCCTCTCAAATTTTGCCTTTGCCATGCTATCTGCCTCCTGATTGAAAAATGAAAAACTTGATTATGCTGCTTTAGGAACTGCCCTGTCTTACTGGAGCCCATGAGCGGGATTGAACCGCTGACCTCATCCTTACCAAGGATGTGCTCTACCAACTGAGCTACATGGGCGCTTTTTACTGCTTAATCTGCTAAAACGTTTCTAACAGTTTAAGCTGTTAATGGAGCGGGAAACGGGATTCGAACCCGCGACCCCAAGCTTGGAAGGCTTGCGCTCTAGCCAGCTGAGCTATTCCCGCATGCTGTTTTCGGATCTCGGAATGCGCATTTCAGACATCAATGAGCATTCAGCTATCTGCACCGTACTAATAAGTGGTGGGGAGGGGAGGTTTCGAACCTCCGTAGGCTGACGCCGACAGATTTACAGTCTGTTCCCTTTGGCCACTCGGGCACCTCCCCGATGGATACAACAAACCCTGAACCTGGCTGAACAACTACTTGAAAGTGGAGCCACCGAAGGGAATCGAACCCCCGACAGGCTGATTACAAATCAGCTACTCTACCAACTGAGTTACGGTGGCAAAAAGATCCGGGCATACCACCCAGGTAAAACCACGCGCAAAAATCCTGTTTCTCCCCGGCCCGTTGTCTCCGCCAAAGATGCGTGCCGTCAAAGAACTGGAATTATAAGAGATTGTTCATACTATTGTCAAGCGAAAAAATCAGATTCGCGCATAATGGGGGAACAGGTGCTTTAGCGGCCGCTCTGCCCCTTCTCCAGCCCTTTGCGCTGACGAAGCACCTCATAAAGCATAATCCCGGCTGCGACGGAAACATTTAATGAGCTAATCTGCCCCATAAGCGGCAGCGAAAGCGTGTAGTCACAGTGCTCTCTTACCAGCCTTCGGACGCCTTTATCTTCACCGCCAAGCACGAGAGCCGTGGGGCGGACAAAATCCGCATCCCAGTATTGCATCTCACCGCCCGCTTCAGCGGCAGCCACCCATATGCCTGCCTTTTTAAGGTCCTCGATCGTGTTCACGATATTAACGACCTTTACCACGGGTACATATTCCAACGCGCCTGCTGCGGCCTTGGCAACGGTCTCCGTGAGGCCCGCAGCCCTGCGCTCGGGGATAATAACGCCATGCACACCCGCCGCGTCCGCAGTTCGCAGGATTGCACCCAGATTCCTCGGGTCTTCAACACCATCCAGAATAAGCAGGAGCGGGGCCTGCCCTCGCTGAGATGGTATCTCCAGGATCGTGTCGAGCGCCGCATACTCTCGCGCAGCTGCAAACGCGACCACGCCCTGGTGCACTCCGTTCGGAGACTCCCGGTTAATGGTATCGCGTGACACCATTCGTATTTCTATACCGCCTTGTTTCGCCAGCCGAATGATCTCGAGAAGGTCACGGTCCGGCTTCCGCTGGTCCGCGATCAATAACCGTTGGACAGGCCTGCCGGACCTGAGCGCTTCCATGACCGGGTTGATGCCGAATATTTTTTCTTTTTCCATGATAAGGGTTCCCGAGAAGATAAAGGCATGA
>Ga0194060_10001273_pt1 | contig 18009 bp, 14 predicted proteins | sample SepL225m_MetaG_FD_163427 | JGI IMG/M metagenome (GOLD analysis project Ga0194060, IMG submission 163427) | Anoxic zone freshwater microbial communities from boreal shield lake in IISD Experimental Lakes Area, Ontario, Canada - Sep2016-L222-5m | ecosystem: Environmental > Aquatic > Freshwater >...
TCCCGGAGCTTGGCTTTGACCTGCCCCCCCATGGGAATCATATCCAGGAGATTCTCCACAGATCCCATCTTACGAAGCTGGGCGATCTGCCCCAGAAAATCTTCCAGATCAAGCCGGGTTTTCCGCAGTTTCTTCTCCATCTCGGCCATCTGAGAGAGATCCACCGATTCCTGCGCCCTCTCTACAAGGCTGATGATATCGCCCATTCCCAGTATACGGGAGGCCATCCGTTCTGGATAAAATGGTTCCAATTCACCGATGCGCTCCCCCACGCCTGTGAAGAGAATAGGACATCCGGTGACAGCCTGAATTGACAGCGCGGCGCCACCGCGGGCATCACCGTCCAGTTTGGTCAGGATCAACCCTTTAAGATCAAGCGCCCGGTGAAAGACCTCCGCAACATGCACTGACTCCTGCCCTATAGCGGCATCCACGACCAATACCGTATTCCGGCACTTTACGGTTTCACGAAGGTCCTTGAGTTCCTGAACCAGTTCATCATCAATCTGGAAACGGCCGCCAGTATCGAAGAGGACAACATCCCTCCCGGTGGCCTCAGCCTTATCCATGGCGCGCCGTCCCAGCGCAGGCACCGTCTCCCCCTTGTCGGGTGCCAGCATATCAACCCCCACCTGCCTGGCCAGCACCCCTAGCTGATCAACCGCTGCGGGCCTCCGGATATCCGCCCCCACAAGGAGGACATTCTTTCCCTCCTTTTTCCAGAAAGCCGCCAATTTTGCCGAAGTGGTAGTTTTTCCTGAACCATGCAACCCGACCAGCAGGACGGGCGCCGGCAACGGATTCAACTCCAGCCGGCGATTTTTATCCCCCCCCAACAGCGTCACCAGTTCATCATGAACACGTTTGATAACTTGCTGGCCCGGGGTGATACTATGCAGGACTTCCTCGCCAACGCATTTCTCGCTCACACGGGCGATGAAGTCGCGAGCCACCTCATAATTGACATCCGCCTCGAGCAAAGCCATGCGAACGTCCCGCATGGAATCACGGATATTCGATTCAGACAGACGGCCGTAGCCCCGCAGTTTCTTGAAGACCAGTTCCAAAGAACTCGTAAGTGACTCAAACAAATGAATTCCCCCTGTGGCGGGCTATGCCCATGGTTAAGCGCTACGCTTTTATCTTTTTACCAAGGGCTGAATTAAACACCAGGCCGCCATCCCCCTTGATGACGCTCACCTTCTCCGCGCCCAGGAAGTCACCCCTGAGGATGTCCTCCGCCATGGGATCTTCAAGATAACGCTGTACCGCCCTGCGTAAAGGCCTGGCGCCCATGGCTTGATCGAACCCCTTCTCCATCAAAAACTCGATGGCATCGGGAGCCATCACCAACTGAATGCCCTTCTTGGCAAGACGCCCGCTCACCTTCCGAATCTCAAGATCCAGGATCCGCAACATTTCTGCTCTTTCAAACTGGCGAAATACCACAACCTCATCAATGCGGTTGAGGAACTCCGGCTTGAACATCCGCTTTACTTCCTCAAGCATGCGCATCTTCATGGCTTCATAATTCATCGAGGGATTTGACTCGGTAAACCCAAGCCCCCCCTTACGAATGAAATCAGCCCCGAGGTTTGTCGTCAGGATGATGACTGTATTCCTGAAATCCACATGCCTACCCCCACTGTCCGTGAGACGCCCCTCCTCCATGATTTGGAGCAGTAGATGCATGACCTCGGGATGGGCTTTTTCCATCTCGTCAAACAAGATGACCGAATATGGACGCCGTCTCACCTTCTCTGTAAGCTGGCCGCCTTCTTCATAGCCTACATACCCCGGAGGAGACCCCACTAGTCGTGAGACGGTAAATTTCTCCATATATTCCGACATATCGAGTTGAATGAGGGCGTCGGCATCATCAAACATAAACTCGGCAAGCGTCTTCGCTAAAAGCGTCTTGCCGACACCCGTGGGCCCTAGAAAGACAAATGAGCCTATGGGACGTCGCGGATCTTTTAGATCGGCCCGTGACCGCCTGAGCGCCTTGGAAATGGTTATAATGGCCTCTTTCTGACCAATAACCGTTTTCTCCAACTCCTCCTCCATGTGTAGCAGCCGTTCGAGTTCTTTGCCTTCCATCTTTTTCAGGGGAACCCCTGTCCACTTGGAGACAACCGCCATGACCTCCTCGTCGGTAACCTTGACTTTCTTCTTCCTGCCCGCTTCCTGCCACTTCTTGATATTGGCATCCAACGTCTCCCGTTCCCGCCGTTCGAGATCCCTTAATCGGGCGGCCTCCTCAAATTTTTGCCCCTTGATGGCAGCCTCTTTGTCGATCCGGATTTTCTCAATCGCTGTTTCTTTTCGACGAAGTTCTGGCGACCGGGTTGTGGCGGCAATTCTGGCCCGCGCACCCGCCTCATCAATCGTGTCAATCGCCTTATCGGGCAAACGTCGCCCCGACAGATACCGATCGGTCAGTTGGGCCGCCGCGACGATGGCCTCGTCCGTAATCCTGACGTTATGATGCTCCTCATATTTGTGCCGGATCCCCTTGAGTATTTTGATCGTATCCTCGACACTGGGCTCATTTACCTGCACCGTCTGAAAGCGTCGCTCCAAAGCGCCATCTTTTTCAATATACTTCCTATATTCGTTAAGCGTCGTGGCGCCAATACACTGAAGTTCTCCCCGCGCCAGGGCGGGCTTTATGATGTTAGAGGCATCCAAAGTGCCTTCCGCCGAGCCGGCGCCCACAATGGTGTGTATTTCGTCCACGAAAAGAATTACGTTTCCGGTCCGCTTGATTTCCTCCATCACCGCCTTGATGCGTTCCTCAAACTGTCCCCTGTATTTTGTCCCGGCTATCATCAGGGCCAGATCCAACGCAATCACACGTTTGTTGCGCAAGATATCAGGCACCAACCCATCGGTGACCACCTGGGCCAGACCTTCGACAATGGCTGTTTTCCCAACCCCGGCCTCGCCGAGAAGAACGGCGTTGTTTTTGGTTCGGCGACACAATATCTGGATGCAACGTTCCAATTCGGATTCCCGTCCGATCATGGGATCCAAAGCCCCTTTCCGGGCGAGTTCCGTGAGGTCACGACCAAACGCATTCAGGGCGGGGGTTTTGGGCTTGTCACTCTGGGCTTGCTGTGGTTTGGCAGGCCCGGGCTCAGCCGGTTCACTAGCCTCGTCGGGCTCATAATTCGGGTCCAATTCCTTCATCACCTCAGTACGGGTCGTATCAAGATCCACGTTCAGGGCTCGCAGCACCTGTGAGGCCACTCCTTCACCCTCCCGCAACAAACCCAAAAGAATATGCTCTGTTCCGACGTAAGTGTGATGAAGGGCGCGCGCCTCGGCGGTCGCCAACTGCAGCACCTTCTTGGCACGCGGCGTAAAAGGCACATTACCCATGGTTTTTGTTTCAGGCCCCTGCCCGACTACCTTTTCCACCTCAAGCCGTAACGACTCCAGCGAGATACCCATCCGCTCGAGCACCGTCACAGCAACACCCTGCCCAAGCGCTACGAGTCCAAGCAGAAGGTGTTCAGTGCCAACATAGGAGTGATTAAAGCGATCCGCCTCGGCGCGGGCTATTTGTATGACTTGCTTAGCACGCGGCGTATAGTTCCCTGAATTATCCATAGGTCATCATTCCCCACTATCGGCAGCTCATCGTTTAAATCGACGCACGCCTGACTGTCTCTCTTACAAGGCGGGCGCGAACATGATCCCTCTCATCGGGTGGAATCAGGCGCCCTTCCGTTTTCTGAAGATGTCCCGGCAACGTGTACAAAAGCAACCGGTTCACATCTGCAACCTTTATACCCGTGATCATACCAAGCTCACACCCCAAACGCAATGCAGACAACATATCCAGAGTCTCGCGTGAATTCAGGACATTGGCGTAACACAGCACACCATAAGCGCGTCCAACGAAATCCTCGACGTAGGCCTCACGAGTCTCCAGAAGACGGGCCCGGGCATTGGCCTCATGCTGAGCCACCTCGCTTACAATCCGGATGAGTCGATCAATAATAACCGACTCGGATTCTCCCAACGTCGTCTGATTCGAAATCTGAAACATATTCCCGATTGCCTCTGTGCCTTCCCCCTGCAGCCCCCGCACCGCCAATCCGATCTTCGTCAGGCCCTTGATAATGGGATCAATCTCATTGATCAACCTCAATCCGGGGACATGTAGCATGGCGCTGGCCCGCAAGCCCGTCCCCACATTCGTGGGACAGGCGGTCAGGTAGCCTAACGAGGGGGAAAATGCAAACCGGACATGTTGCTCCAACTCGGAATCCAAGGCATTGATTTCCGCCCATAAGGCCTCTAACTGCAACCCGGGCCTCAATGCCTGAAGGCGCAGATGATCCTCCTCGTTAACCATCACGCTTAAGCCCTCATCGGAGCGGATTACCACACCGCTACCGTGCGATTTTTGCGCGAGCTCCTGACTGATCAGATGTCGCTCACTTAAAAATTCACGATCCACAGGTGTAAGCGAAGCCATATCCAATGCCAGGCTAGGCGCCAGTCTTTGAATCCCTTTGAGCACGATCCATACACGGGCTTGGATACGCGCACACTCATCATCGCCAGCCCACCCCGGAAAAGCCAAACCCTCAATATTTCGCGCCAGACGGATTCGACTGCTCACGACAATCCCGGTAAGATTATCGCTCGACAGCCATGCGGCAGGATTACGAATCAGATCATCCAGGACCATTTTCGGCCTCCCGGATGAGATCCCTCAAGGAGGCGGCCTCCTCAAACTTTTCAGACTGAATAGCCTCCTCCAATTGCTTTCGCAATGCCTCACAACGGGATGCTTTTTCAAGATTTTCCCGAAGATAATCAGGGTTTTTCCCCAAATGGCGAATTCCCTTGTGCATACCCGCCAGCATAGGCGCAAGTTCCCTCGAAAAAGCCTCGTAACAGCGGGGGCATCCAAGTCTGGCTGTTTTTCGGAAATCACAGTCGCGCATGTGACAATAAGGACAACTCTTACGGGAAACCTGATCGGTCTCTTTGGCGGAATTGCCGCCCCCCCCCATCCCGAAGAGAATCTCCGGAATAGACATCACACTCTGAACATTCATGCCGCTTTCTTCGGCACACTCCTCACAGAGATGAAGCTCACGAGATTGACCGTCAACCATCTGGGTCAGATGAATGGTCGCCTCATGATGCTGACAGCATTCGCAAAGCATGTTTCATAGCCTTCCCGCCATATTGGCGCACAACGTGTTAGTCTTCTAGAATGCACCGTTAAAGGCGGGGCCACATCCTTACCTAGCGGCTTTATTGCAGGCTTTTGTACCTATCGCCCTGGATTCCGTCAATGGTTTTTGCCAGACAAAAAAGATCAAGGGAGGGGGGGGCTATCCAGTTGACTTAAGCCTCACCATTGAGTATTCTGTTCATATATGGATAAGGGATGATTTTTTCCAAGCTTGGAGGGGAACATGAAAAAAGCTGCATACGGGATATTATCAATGTTGGTCGGCGCAATTCCTCATTTGTCATCCGCCCAATTACCCTACTCTAACTCATTTGAGTCTGCCATTGATAATGGCGCCTCCATATCATTAAGCATTTACAGTAATACTTGGTCAGGCACTGGAGGCATCATCACAAACGGCTCCGCCACCAACCACCTGAATACGGCCTACATGGGCACGCCACTAGGGGGACCCCACGACTATGTATTGGCTTTTGAAAAGAGCCAGTTAACCAATGAGGTCAGCGGTCCAGTAGCGTCCGTAGTCGGAATTGACACCATGATCCTGCCCACCTTTTCGCCGGAATTGACTACGTCCGATGCTTTATCAAATTCTCAATTCGGAATAGCCTTCACAACGAATGGCTGTTTGGCCCTCTATCATGGCGGCTATTTTAACAGCGATTTAGACCAAAGCGGAGCCACTGACTATCAGACTTGGACTGTATTCAATAATGGACCAGTCGTCACGACAGGAAAATGGGTGCGAGTAACAGCCACCGTCAATTATGACGCCAGACAAAATGGCGCCACAGGCAATGGCTACGTCATGTTCAAAGTCGCCATAGACGGCATCGAACAAACCGATTCAACCGGATGCTCATCAGATGATTTAGTTGCGACCAATGGAGGTCCGTGGTTTGTAGTAGCTGCATGGGAACCTGGCTTAGCATTGCACCGAATGATTATTAATGGTGAAGGCGAAATGGATGATTTGGTTATTAATTCTGAAGCTATTCCTCCTTATGTTACGCCCACAAACCACATTCCGTATGCATGGTATGTATCCATGGGAATCACTAATTTGGCCGATCTGACCGCCATGAGTTCCTCGCAGGCGGACTCGCTGGACGCAACCGATAGCGATCTCGACATGATGCCAAACTGGGCGGAATATCTTGCCGGGACGAATCCCAATAATTCCAACTCCAAACTCGCAATCGTCAGTGAAGTTCTCAGTGGTCCCAATGCGACTGTACGATGGTTAAGCAGTCCCGGCGTCCTGGGGACGTACCGGATTGACTCATCAACCAACTTATCCAACTGGACTACTGTGGCAGCCAACATTCCTTTTGATTCGTCAGGCACAAATTCACAACCCTCCTTGCCTGCCACAAACAATCCGACGTTCTATCGAGTGAACGTTAATAAGTAAGCAATTAACTCCACCCATTAAAAGAAAAGCCGCCAATGAATGGCGGCCTTTCTTTTTGTCACGAACCGATAAAAAATACTAATTAGTGCTTAAAGCATCTCTGCCCGGTAAATACCATCGCGGAGCCAGCCTCGTTGCACGCTTCAATGACTTCATAGTCACGATCAGAGCCGCCTGGTTGAATGACAGCAGTGACCCCCTCCTGCAGCCCGACATCGACCCCGTCGCGGAAAGGGAAAAACGCATCAGAAACCATGCACGATCCGGGGAGCCCTGCCTTGGCCGCGCTTGTTTCTTCATCAATCGCCTTTCTCTGTGTATCGTGCCCCAAATTGTTGTACGGAATCCCATGGCGTTCCCAACAGATTCGATCGGCATAATTCCGATAGGCCTTGTCCCGCGCATATTGAGCCATCCCCACACGATCCTGCCCGCCAGCGCCGATACTGACTGTTACCCCGTCTTTAACATATAGAACCGAATTACTCGTAACACCGCATTCAATCAGCCACCCGAACAACAAATCGGCATACTCCCTCTCAGTGGGCATTCGGTTGATGCTGTATTCTTTCCCTTTGTAACTTGCTTGCGCAGGCAGTAAATTTGCCTTCGTTTTCGTCGTGGGAACAAAGGACGTCTGAACAACAAGCCCCCCATCCATGAGCGACTTCATATCTACCACAACCTCACCAGCAAACTCGCCCAACCGGACCATGTTGCCGATCCGCATGACTCGCAGGTTTTTCTTTTTCGAAAAAATATCCATAACGCCGGGCTCAAAATCTGGCGCCACTACAACTTCGGCATAATTATCTGCAATGAGCAACGCGGTATCGACATCGACCTGCCGGTTTAATGCAATCGCGCCACCAAACGCCGCCACGCGATCCGCACTATTTGCCTTCCAATAGGCTCCAGCCAATGACGTATCCTTGGCGGCGCCACACGGATTGTTATGTTTGACAATGACTGCGCAGGGCTCGTCCATGATATAACGAAGAATATTCAACGCATTGTCGGCATCGGTAATGTTGGTTTTTCCGGGATGCTTCCCAGACTGCAAAAGCTCAACATCCGAAGCCAGATAACGCCCGGCCTGCAGGCATGTGACCTCGCCAAGACGCAGGTTTCCACCCACCAACTTGTAGAGCGCGGCCTCCTGCCCGGGATTTTCCCCATAACGAAGTCCTTTACGGACACCCTCAATCAGCCAGGCTGATTTCTCATAACTCAAGGTTTGGCGCCCCCCATTATCGTCAATAAAGCTGATCTCCATGTGTGGCGAAAAGTGGTCATCCATGATAGTTTTGTAACTTGCTTTGAAATCTTGCCTTGTCATATCTGCCTCACCTTTTTGACACTTGAATAATTACATTTTTACAGACCAAAGATTCAAGCTACAGAACTCACTGCCGGAACTCAAAGCTTTTTGACAGTCCTTTCGAGATATGCTATAGGACGCTATGATTCCTGCCATTGACATCGAGAAATTATCCGTGGCATTCCAGTCCAAAACCGGGGCGACGCATGCCCTGCAAGAATTGACCCTGTCTGTCTCCCCCGGTATCGTTTTTGGTTTCCTTGGCCCCAACGGAGCCGGCAAGACTACCACCATCCATGTGCTGCTTGGCTTTCAAGCCGCCACATCTGGAACCGCCAAAATCTTTGGGCAATCCGTCACGGATGCCGTGGCCAGACATAGGATTGGATATCTTTCGGAAAATCCGGACGCTTACAGTTTTCTGACCGGGCGTGAACTCTTGACCATGGCGGGGAATCTTTTTGGGCTTCCTCCCTCGGAGATCAAGAGAAGGGTCAATGTCCTGATTCTTGAAACCGGCTTATCTTTTGCCGCCGATCGCCGCATCGCTTCTTATTCAAGAGGAATGAGGCAAAGAATCTGTATGGCGCAGGCACTGATCAATGATCCAGACCTGCTCATTTTGGATGAACCCACAGGCGGACTAGATCCATTGGGGCGGCTCGAAGTCAGGACTCTTATTACCTCCTTGAAAGAAAGAGGGAAAACGGTGTTTTTTTCGTCGCACGAATTATCAGAGGTTGAACTGATCTGTGACCGGATTGCCATCCTGGCAAATGGCAGGCTTCTTGCGGAAGGCCCTCTGGGGAGTATTGTCCCCGCCGGGGAAAATCTGGAACGCTTCTTTACGAATACGGTCACCCGTCGCACAGATCTCGCAGCACCATTATGAGACAAATCATTACTGTAGCGCATGTTGTCTGGCTGGAGATGATCCGGCGAAAGGATTTTTATATCCTTTTCATACTACTTTCCGCATTGCTCATATGGCTTATGATTTTTGATGTCTTCGGATTAACAACTGTATCAGGATATATCAAAGATCTGGGTTTGCTTGCCGTATGGATAATGGGATGGATTCTGGCGCTTAACACATCCATCCGCCAACTCCCCCAGGAAGAGCAGCGCGGCACACTTTTTCCCCTTTTGGCAAAGCCGATATCCAGGCTGAACATAATACTTGGGAAATGGCTGGGATCCTGGTCAATCACTTGCCTGGCACTGTTATGCTTCTATATCACACTCTGGCTTGGCATCACCATTAAGGAAGGCAGATTCGATTATGCCACCCTATGCCAGGGCTTCCTGCTTCACTGCGCCGCACTGGCTATTGTGTGCGCCATGGGACTGGCCCTTTCCACCCGGATGAATCGTGATGCCGCAGCAACAACTGCCTACGTTCTCACCGGCACGGCATTCTTAATGTTACCCAAGATCCCCTCTATGTTGATCCACACCCAGGGTGTCGCAGGCGCTCTTCTTCTTGGGTTGTATTACCTGTTTCCCCATTTTGAACTGTTTGACATCAGGCATAGACTGGTGCATGACTGGGGGTGCGCCCCATGGTTAACAGTTTGCGAAATATTACTTTACGCGGTTCTGATGACGAGCGTTTTCCTGATTCTGGCTTGGCTGAGTTACCGGAATCGTCGCTTTACCCGCGAAAACCTCACATGAAAACACTGTCGCCAACGTTTCAAGGATTAACTTTGCTGATCACCTTCTGGATTTTTGCCTCTTCCCTTGCTTGCGTGCTCGCAGCCTCACGCCCCCTTCAGGGATCTGATGACAGCTTATTGGATCGGCTTCTTGGAGAGAGTCGAAAGACCTTAAGTGTCACTTTCTATAATCAAGCCGATGTCTACTTTCATAAAGGAGTGACTCATACTCAGCCAACAGCCTTTCAGGACACTCTCTTTCAACAGTGGGGAAATATTATTACCCCCAGACAGCATGTCCATGCCGAGGGGCCCTTGAGCGCTGAAATTCTGCCCTGGCTAAAACTTGCGGCCCATGCAGACCCACACAACGTAGACGCATATCTTGTCGCGTCATTCTGGGCAGAAACAGGGCTTAATCGCCATGATCTCGCCACAGGCATCCTCAAAGAAGCGCAACGTCTTAATCCCGCAGATTATCGAATTGCCTTGGAGAAAGCCCGCATGGAAATCCGGACAGCACAATATGAAGCCGCGATGAACTCTCTTGATCACGCCTCCATCCTGTTGGCGCAGAATCCACTCGACACAGAATCGGATATGGATAAGGCCGAAATCTGTACTTTTTCAGGGTTTATACTCGAGATGAAAGGACTGACAGAAAAAGCCGTTGTGAATTACAAAAACGTACTGGTCATTTTTCCCGAACGCTTTTACATTAAAGAGCGCATGGCCATTCTTGAAGCTGGGGGGAAACCCGTTGACTCGGCACAGGATCTGCTAAAAAGACTTACAAGACAAACCGCGCATGATGCCTGCAAAGACGAAGATGAGAACCACGATAACAGCAAGCACATCAATCATAACGGTTAAAGCGACAAGAATAAGGAGAATGCTGTGAGCCTGATAGAAGAAGCACTTCGCAAACAGCGAGAGGAAACCGAACAACCAAGACAGGGGGCACACCCCCCCCCGCCTGTCCCAGACGCACCTTCTTCGCTTCCCCCCGCGAGCGACCAGACACATGAAGAACTGCAACAACGATCGTGGGCTTTGTTAGCCGGCCTCACTGGCGCCGGACTTCTGGCGATTGTATTGATTATTTGGCTGGTGTTTTTTGGACTTCGGCTCTGGCAGAATAAACCCGAGATAAAACCCGTTATCGTGATAGGCGCCACCAATATTCTAACAAAACCAGCTTCAGAGAAACTATCGCCCATCCCTACAGAGCCGTTAAAGCCACAACCGGTGGCGCTCATCGAGAAACCCGCGCCACAAGCCTCACCACCGACAAAGGAGGAGCCGCCCCCTTCCTCGTCGGGGCCAAAACCCAGTTCAGACGCCATCTCACAGCCCCTCCCTACACCAGCAGCCTCTGGTCCTGAACAAATCGTATCCGTTACTAAAACCCCGACCTCAATGCCCCATGAGGTAAAGCTGGCCCTTCCCGTCAATTGGCCGAAACTGGTGGTTTCTGGAATCATTGGAAACTTCAAAAGCGGGCGCACCGCCGCCATCATCAATGGTCAAATGATAAGTTCAGGCGATACCATTGAGGGCGTAAGAGTTGAATCTATCGACAAACAGACGGTAAAGTTAAAGTTTAACGGAGAAATCAAAACTCTCTCTGCAGGGGCCTCTACGGAATAACTTTCCCCTCTACTGGAGCGTGGTCCTTGCGTGAAAACAGCTCCATCATGACATCAAACTCTCCGGGGCCGGCCATAAAGATATGACATCTTCGGCCAATCGCGGTCTGCACGTTTTCACGAAGTTGCCTATTATAAGGATTCAATACAGCCACCAAAACATCACTGCCCATTAATTCAAAAGGCATCACCCCGTAACGGATCATAAAATCAAGAGGAAGAAGACTACGCGCGGCCTCGGTAATTTCAAATAACGACAAAGGAATTACCGGCACGCCGGAATCTCGCGAGGCAAACGACATGATCCGCTCCAGACTCCGATGCCCTCGATCATGAAGCGCATGAAGCACCGACACTGTCACCGGCGCAGAACTCGTCGATACCGCGCTCAAATCCTGCGCCACGAGGGCATAGTCTTCCTGACTCAGCTCGCCCGCCTGAAATAAAGTCCAGGCAAAAGACAATTCAGAGGCAACATGCGCATTTCGACTTTCAGTCGCAATCCTGTTTTTCGTCTCAATACTCTGGGCATCCGTCGCTAATTCAAATGTCTTAGCCTGTGGTAGCCCAGCAGACAAAAAAGCCTCAATTTTCGCCCCTGCTTCTCGTGCAACTGGATCGGTCGCAGCAAACCTCAATAAACGTTCACGTAAAAATTCAGCCGCATCCCGGTCTTTTTCATCAATCACCACACTGGCCAAACGCGTGAGATAGTCTCTCGCCCGTGACAAATCACCAACCTGCTCATACGCATGAGATAAGGCTTCGAGCGAAACGCGATCATTCGGAATGGTTTCGACAATTTGCTCAAAGGCAGCAATGGCGCTCCAAACCTGACTTTCCAGATCTTCCCGCTTATGGCTGGTTTCTGAACTTTGCATAATGATTACCGTGGTTTAAAGATAAAATATTTCCCAAAGAAAGTCGAGACCGCTTGTCATGAGATCTGTCCATGATAGTATTAGTCTATGAGTTCTAAGGATACTATCCGCCTGAGATTTGATAATGAACACATTGTCGAATGCGAGCCGCGCACAACAATCAGTAACGTGCTTTTGTCGGCAACAGCCCCCAACGGTTTGCCGTATATCGCTGCCCTCGTCAATAACGACGTGACGTCCTTGAGCTACCCGGTTGAAATGGATAGCGAAATCAAGCTGTTGACGATGACCGATCCTGAAGGATGGCATGTTTTCCAACGATCACTGGCTTTTCTTCTCGCCAAAGTCGTAAAAGAACTTTTTCCGACGGCAGGTTTTTCTGTTGATTACGCCGTAGGCAACGGCCTTTTCTGTAATTTTGAGCCTGTCGAGGGCGACCGAAACGGGGGCATCACTCAACTGCAGGTGGACGCCATACAACAACACGCCATGATGCTCATCGCCCGAAACATTCCGATTGAGCGGAAAAAGATATCCTTTGAAGATGTCTCGAGGCGTCTCATCGAAGCCAGGCAGCCCGACAAGCTCAACCTGCTGCGTTTTAGGAATCCACCACGCGTCGTGATTCATGTCTGCGAAGGATTTTATGACCTGGCGCAAGGTCCACTAGCGCCCAGTACAGGAACATTGCGCCTATTCAACCTCATCCATTATCCACCCGGATTCATTTTGCAGCTCCCTGAACCCGGCAATGGAAAGGAGATCGCTCCTTTCAAGGAACTTCCTCACCTCATCAGTATTTTCCGCGAGCGCAAAGCCTGGATTCGAACCATGGGGGTCAATACCGTTGGTCGCCTGAATGAAACAATTGTCAACGGCGACATTAGTGATTTCATCAAAGTTTCGGAAGCTCTCCACGAAAAGAACGTAGCTAGAATTGCTGATGAGATTTACCGGCGAAGGGATTCGGCTCGCATAGTGCTGATCGCCGGCCCCTCTTCCTCTGGGAAAACGACTTTTGCAAAGCGTCTGTCCATCCAATTAAGGGTTAACACGTTTCGTGTTTTCATGATTTCGCTCGACAATTACTTTTTTGAACTGACCCAAACGCCACGGGATAAAAGCGGCAATCCTGATTTCGAGCATATTAATGCCCTTGATCTTAACCTCTTTAATCACCATATGGAACAAATCGTGAATGGGGAAGAGGTGGAACTTCCCGAGTTTGACTTCGAAACCAAAACCCGTCACTATCGGGGCAACAAAATCAAGCTGGGAAAGGAAGACATTCTGATCATTGAAGGCATCCACGGTCTTAATCCCCTGCTAACCCAAATGGTCCCGGATAGTGCCAAATTCCGAATCTACGTCAGCGCCCTTACCCAACTCAGCCTCGACGCCAATAACCGGATATCGACAACCGACAATCGCTTGATCCGCCGCATGGTCCGTGATCATAAATACCGCGGGCATTCCGCCATCAAGACCCTCAGGATGTGGGCCTCGGTCAGGCGCGGGGAAGAACGGTGGATATTCCCCTTTCAAGATCAGGCCGATGCCACCTTCAATTCAGCGCTAGACTATGAACTGGCCGTTCTCAAGCCAATTGCCGAACCCCTGCTGATGGAAGTCAAGCCCTTTGACAGGGAATATGCCGAAGCCCGCCGGCTAACAGCTTTCCTGATCAATTTCATCGGGCTATCCGATCGAGAGGTGCCCAACACCTCCATGCTGCGCGAATACATAGGTCGCAGCAGTTTTAAGTATTAGCTAAATATTATTTTAATTGCTTTTCTGAACCACTTCAGGCAACACTGACGCATGTTAGCGTATAACAGTGCTCATTTTCCGCGGAGCGGTCCGTATCATGCCTTATCTTATTCCGCTCCGTCCTGCGTCCGGGACACCGATCGACCCCTCTCGTTTCCCTGGACAGAACGCCACTTAAGATGCGTCTGGTCTGACTTCTTGCACAAACCCCTATCGCTTACCAGCATGGATGGCAGATCGGTTTATGTCGTAAACCCAGGGCGATGGAATCTTGAAGCAGGACCCGACTTCCTTGACGCCATTCTTAAGACGGGTCCAGACGAATTCATTATGAGGGGTGATATTGAGATTCACATCCGCCCCATCGACTGGCGCCATCATGGACATGCCGCCGATCCACGCTACTCTAATGTTATTGCCCACATCACCTATTTTGATGGAGTCCTGCCGGCTTCAGACATGCCATCCTCTGTGCTCCAAATTCCCCTGCGTGGCCCTTTAAACGCACTGCCAGCCTTTTCATTTGACGGTCTGGATTTGCTGGCTTATCCCTGTGGGGCGCTTTCTTCACTCCCGCCTTGCGCCACGATACTAAAGACATGGACACCAGAACAACGCGGCCATTTATTGGATTCGGCAGGCGAGGAACGCATGCGCCTTAAAACGGAACGACTTACCAAATCCGTTATCGAGAAAGGGCGCGACCAGGCCTTATACGAGGAGTTCATGTGCGCACTTGGTTATAAGCATAATAGACGTCCCTTTGCGCAACTGGCACAGACACTTCCCCTCGCCCGGCTACGTCAGGACTCCGATAATGTTCCTCTGCAGGCCTACTCACTCCTGTTAGGCGTGGCGGGTTTGCTGCCAACAAAATCCAATCCCCTGTGGGATACTGAAACTCGTATCTTTATCAGGGAGCTCTGGGACATCTGGTGGAAACATCAATCAATGTGGCACGATAATATCGTCACCCTTGGCGCCTGGACATTATCAAACTTACGACCGGCTAATCATCCCTTGAGGAGGCTTATGGCGGCCGCACACATATTTACAGGAGAGAATGCCTTGCTGACCCGAATATCAACACCCCAGAAATCTTCGCTTATTCTCTGGAATTCACTTTTACGAGACCTTCAGTCAGCTGGCGAGCACAGTTATTGGGCATGGCGCGGGAGTTTCTCCAAACCGCGCCACTGTTCACCAGAGGCCCTTATAGGACCCGGACGTGCCGCTTCAATCCTCAATAATGTTCTGATCCCTTGGTTGGCGGCCACCAATTCCTCGCCCACAGACTCTTTATTGCTCGCGGTCCTTCCTTCTGAAGACGAGAACCGGTTGATCAAACATACAGCTCACGCCCTGTTCGGTCATGACCATACCCCTGCACTCTATCATTCCGGACTGCGTCAACAGGGATTGCTTCAGATATTCCATGACTTCTGCCTGAACAGCCGGAATGGCTGTGGAGCGTGCCACCTCCCTAACGCGCTCGCTCACCAAAAAATATAAGTCCCCGTAGCCAACACATAGAGCCCGAGAAGGTAATTGGTGATAACATGCGCCGTCACGGCGGCCCATATATCACCTTTCCTGACGTACAATAGGCCGTACGCAAGCCCTGCCAGCATTCCGACAAACCACTGTTTGTGTTCAGCCCCAAACGCCATCGCCGTTATCCAGAACGCCAATCTTCCGACCCTCCTTGGATCAACAGCCAAAAAGATGGGTTTATCCATCCATCGCATCAGAAGTCCACGCCAAAAGAATTCCTCCGCCACGGCAATAACAAAAGCCGATCCTGCCAGACGGATCGAAGAATACATCCAACCGCACTGTTCAGGAGCAAACATACTCCCTCCCCCGCCACCGCCCTGTCGGACGAAGAATCGGAAATAGATGTCATAACAGCCTCCCCATTGACGCGCCCATGAGGATTCAGGAAGAACCCAGAGAACAAAAACTCCAACCCCTACCGTTGCACTCAAAGGGAAGTGACTAATATTTAACGGCGGATAATAACTCCAGGGTTTACACAAGAGAAGCGCCATGAGGCAAAAAAGAGTTTGCAGGGCATATCGAACTCCACTGTTCTCCATTGGAAGACTCATGATTATGATCCAAATCAGGAAAGGAACAGCGTGGCTTACTATAGCCATTCTAGAGATTCCCTTACTATTGGCTTCGGTATTCATGAGTTTAGTCACGATCCCAAGGACATCAGTTTACGACATGCATCCAGAACATCCCGGACACCGATGCTTTCCATACAGGTGATTGACCGGCAATACTTGTGATAGCCAAAAATGAAGCAAGGCGAGCAAGCCATTTCCTTTCGGACAACCACACTGGTTTGGCCCTCCCTGCTCCACTTCCTGAAATCGCTCGGCCCAAACAATACCACCGAAGGCACGCCATAGGTGGCCGCAAGATGAGCCAGCCCCGAATCTCCACCTACAAACAACGTTGCCTCTCCCAACAGCCTTGCGGTTTGCCTCAGCGTCAGACGCCCTGCCATCACAGAAATCCGGTCGGTCAGTCCTGAACGCTGGGCAACCAAGGCAGCAACGGGCGAGTCCTTCCTTCCCCCTACAAGTCCGATCCGGATAGCCCGATCCTTACCTAGCCCTCGTACAAGACCCGCAAAGTTTGAAATATCCCATGTCTTATACCTGCTCGAGGAGCCAACATGAATAAGAAGCAAGCCGGTTGATCCACTCCTCGCTTCGTCCAAAACAGTCTCAAGATCATCAGGCAGGATGACATCAGGAAGCTTTAAACATCCCTTCACCTCCGCTGAAGTCGAAATCCCGAGCGGCCTCAGCAATTTCAAAAACTCATCAGCCTCATACCCTTCCAGATCATAAGAGATCAAGTGGGTATAGATCGGGTTTCGCCCGGGATTGATCTTATATCCAATCCTGAAAGGCGCACGGCTCAAAAGTGCCATCACAGCCGAAAAATAATGAAATTGCTCGGTATCAATCGCCAGGTCATAACGCCCCGCCATAAGTTTGCCAATCAAGCGAAAGGGGCGCGAATCGTAGGTCAGCACCGTTGCGGCGGAACGTGAAAACTCCATGATTTCCTGGTTTCGTCTTTCGCAAACAAGGTCAATCGATGCCAAGGGGTATTTAGCGTGAAGCTTCTCCAGCATGGGCTGAACAAGGATCATATCACCCAACCCTCCGGGCCGAATAACCAGAATCCGCCTGATGTCAGCCGTCACGAGTTCATGAGGAGAGGCTTCGCGTCGCACCCAATAAAGTACCCAACCTCCTGCCCAGCACAGGAATAATCCGATCGTCGCATCCAGAATCTTTAATAGCCGCACTCTCATATCACTGGATCCACGCCTGACGTCTTCGATACCAGAACACCCGCACCGCCACAAGGCAACATCCCACAGCTGAAATGATGTATCCTACGGCATCACTCCAGGTTGTTCCATAATAGAGTTCCACATCAGGCTTATCCGGGAATACGCACATAAAGCCGGGAGATATCCGATATATTCTTTTTGCCCCGTCGACTTTCCAGTTGGGGAACCACGTCACTTTGATTATGTGGGGAACTCCAAGCGCGGTCGTACTGAAACGGATCCGCCCCTCTGTCACTAACTCATTACTGATGCACTGCGTGCCCGCCATGGACAGGGAAGGGCTAGCCGGCAGCAGGCGGGAGGTTTTTCCAAGACTCAATTCCGATAGAGCTGTCAGCAGATGCGCTTCACTCCAGACAGGAAGATCCGTCCTGTCCCCCTTTTGGGCGGGATCAACCCATAACAGAAACTGATCGAGGGCTTGCGGAGTATAAAGCCATGCCAATGAACACTCTTTCCATCGGCGCGTTTCAACCGCCACAGGAAGACAGGGAGGAATAAACACAAATCGGCCATCATGCGTCATCAATTCATACAATTCCCACTCCTGCTCGCGGGAGACAAACCGCCATTCCTTCATAGCCCCCAAGGCCTGCTGGGCGGCAGAACTCCGGGCGATAAAGTGCTTCACATTAAATAATTCCAAATGCCTTGTTGCGCGGGAAAAATCAAACGTTGCGGGAGTAACAATAGGAGGAAATCCGGCGCAGGCT
>Ga0194060_10001274_pt1 | contig 18006 bp, 22 predicted proteins | sample SepL225m_MetaG_FD_163427 | JGI IMG/M metagenome (GOLD analysis project Ga0194060, IMG submission 163427) | Anoxic zone freshwater microbial communities from boreal shield lake in IISD Experimental Lakes Area, Ontario, Canada - Sep2016-L222-5m | ecosystem: Environmental > Aquatic > Freshwater >...
ACTGCAAACGGTATGAAATTGCGTTTTTTGAATTGACTTTGTAGGTCGGGTTAGCAGCCTCACCGCGTAACCCGACTTTTCGGCATGGTCATGTCGGGTTACGGCATACAACCGCCTAACCCGACCTGCAAAAGCTCAATTATTAACCTTGTGGAGTATATCTGTACAAATGGACTCATCAAGGAGGCGAACCTTACCTCTGCCACCATGCTCAACGTAGCAAGAAATGATTTAATCAGGAAGTCTTTGACACAATTTGTCTACCCTGAAGACCAGGATAATTTTTACCTGATCAAAAAAGTATCATTGAAACCGGTGAGACACAGAACTGGGAGATGCGCCTGATGAGAGCAGATGGTGTACTGTTCTGGGCAAATCTGCAAGCCAGCCTTGTGTTTAACGGAGAATACGGAATTACCATTTCTGACACCACCAAACTCAAACGGGCGGAGCAAGAACAGCGGGAAGTATCAGTTTTACGTAAAAGTGAAGAACATTTTAGACAGCTATGTATCCAAACCGATGGCTGTTCAGGAACTGGTTGAGGAGATGAAGCGGGGGTGTAGCTCAAATAATGAATTCTGAAGTGTGACATTGACTGGCCTCTCATTTCGTTATTTTGGTTCAAGTCTGTATGAAGCGGTGACCGATTTATTTTGTACGGAATTCTGTCCATTCTTTGTCAGAGATGACTGGACATAATCAACCTCCTGCCTGGCGTATTCGGCTGCGCATTCCGTGCGACCATACAGCGAGGCAGTCTGCGGTGGTTTTGCCGCTCCGGTCGAGGCTTTCGCCGCCATGGTTGCCGAGTACCAGAAACGCACTTTCCCCCTATTTCGATCCGAACAGAAACGACGAATCCGGAATATCCGGCATCCGGATGCGATCTGAATAGATAAACGCGGTTCCGACTTCGCGGGAATTGAGGGCGCGGAGAGTTTTCAGCGTACCCTTCTGGCTCGCGTTCAGACTCTTGTAAATCGTGGCGAAGGCGGTTGCATATTCGTAGGAGAGTTCCCCATCCAGTTCGCCGTAGCGCCTGCCAAGCGCCACTATATCCCGCTCCGCAGGAGTTTCGCCACGCAGAAATCCACGAAGTTTTGTGGAAATGCTGCGCCGTACATTGATGATCTCTCTCATCGGCTTTCGCTGCCGTTCGAGAACAGCGGTCAGGCGCGCCCGCTGGTTGCCGCTCAGGGTATCAACGAATGCCGCACCGGAATCTCCGGTAAGCGATGTAGAGATGTCAAAATCCTTCTGCCCCATTGCCGGCATATCTTTCAGATAGAAACCGCCGAAGTATGTTCCGTGTCGCTCCGGGCAGAAATAGGTGTCAGCCTCAACGGATCCGGCATACCAACTGAAGAACTCGCTTGCAAGAGTCATGTACCCCACGCTGACAAGCTTGGATGCGCCTCGCGGCCGCAGAGTCCGAACCTCCTCCCGGTCGATCTCCGGCCACGAATTAAAATCCCCGAATTTCATCTTTGCCAGAGTCGCTTTCTGCTGGCTGGTCATTGAGTGAGCCAGCGCTCCGAACAGCGCCGCGCGCTTGTAGGCGAGCCTTGCATCAAGCTCGAACAGGTCGGCGGTGTACGATATGACGGCTTTACGGCTCAATCCGACACTTTCGGAAGGAGTTTTTCCGTCAAGCTCCCGGTGGAACGCGGCAACCAGAGGGAAACGCTTCTGTGCTATTTCCTGCAGCAGCGGCTCCTGCTCACGCGCAGCATCCTCAAAAAGTTTGCGCTGCCGGGTCGAAAGCATTTTCATCACATTGCCCGCCACCCGGTCGAGGAACATCGGGTTATGCCCCTTGCCGGCCGCATCGATGTCACGCATGTACTGAAAGCCGAAAAAGTCGGATACCTTGCCCGGCGGGATGAAGGTGGAGCTACCGAAGTCGCCGGTCATAAAGGCCAGTCCGCTGAAGGCGATAGTGTGAAGCTGCGCCTGGTAGGATATCGCCTGCTCGATGGAGTACTGCTGCCAACCCCTCTCCTGACTTCCGCCACGACGCTGCTCGCGTCTCCCCTCCCGAGGTCGAGGCGGTTATCGTCATCAGGGCGGGGTGGTCGATCCTGGGCAATCGCTATCGATGCGGAGAGGAGGATGTTCAGTAAGAGGAGAGATATTCTGGTTTTCATGGCGAAGCTCCTTTCCAGGATCACAATTCGGCTGATCTCAGAATACAGGTTGTTTCCGCCGTGGGGTGTTAAGATGATTGGGGATTTTGTAAAGATTTGTAAACGGCAGAAATATCGATGCATTTGAATTGAATGCGTTGACACTACTACACTCCGGGTGTAATTTTTGGGCGCTTGAAAAAACACCACATCCTTTTTTGCTTTGAGGGGAACATGACCGTGGATAAGGTTGCATCTCAGAGAGAAAAACAGTGGTGAAATCCGTTACGATAGACCGTCCCGTGATAATCTCATCACTGTTGCCAAATGAAAAACGGCACGATGAAGCCTGCCAAATATGAATTGTATTGCTGATATTTGAAAATAATAGTAAATACTTCCCCAATTGTAAGTACAGATGTGATGGGAAAATCAATGACACTCTTGAAAAAGAAAATTGAGGATGAGTTAAATAATATGGATGTCAGGGATATGGCAGCGGTATACGAACATCTGCGGCAGTTGTCCAGGCTTCGCCGTCATAAACCCTCTACCCCTGTACCCTCAATTAAACATCTGCATGAACTGACCGCCACATCAAATGGAAGTTGGTCAGATGCATTGTTGTCCGAGCGCGAAGAGCGGTAGTGAAGCGCTTTTTCTTTGATACTTCAGCCTTACTGAAGATATACCACCGTGAAGAAGGAACCGACTCCTGCCTTAATATTTATAACTCCAGTGACGTCATAGTTATTTCCGAACTGGCGCGGGTAAATATTCATGGAATAAGTGAACTATCCCCGGAACTACCCGGAAATCTGTATCATGCGGTAAGTGAGGAATTATAATTGTTTATGAGAATTGGAGAATTTATGAAACTGATTATGTTAGCGATGCTGACGGGTTTATTGTTTTCTGGATGTGTTTCAAGAGAATTGCAAATACCTCAAGTAAGCTACCTTCCGACATACTCCTCGGTAAAAACGACATCGGAGCACATTAATAATTTCAGAGTTGGAGAGACGCAAACAAAATCCGTTGGCGAACCGATGATTACACAGGATGATGTCATTCTTTACCCTGCATTTATGGCTGAGAATGAAGTAACATTTCCTGATTCAACTTCTTGGAATATTACATCCATTCCAGCGAATGCAAAATTGAAAGCTGTATATCAATATGAAGACGGAAAGTTGTTTTGCAAACCAATTACTGATTCTGTAATTCTGTTCAAATCGACTATGCAGTCACAGCATCCTGCATGTTTAATTATTGAGCCATCAGGAGTTTTATCGGGCGTATCTCCTTGCGATTCTCCTGACAATCTAAGAATAGTTAGCGAAGTGAAAGAGATAAAATTTACAAAAACATCTATTTTTGCTCCCGGCTCAATGCGTAAAGAGCTACTTTATAACGGAAAATCAAAAGACACCATTAAGATGACCTATCGTGAATTTCAGAATGATATGGCTCGCCCAGCATTTTTTCAAGATTTGAGTTACGACCTTATAGAATCAAAGATTATTGGTTTCAAAGGTACACAAATAGAAATTATTGACGCAACGAATTCTGAAATTAAATATAAAGTTATCAAGAAGAATCTGTTTTAAGCCACCTGCATCAAGTGCCGAGACTACAACCCTGATTTTCCCAAGCAAGTGAGACAAATTCCGAAGAGCAGGTAAGAGTGGATATGGGAACCAGGCGACCGATTTTTCTGTATCAATATGATTTTGCTAAAGTTGCTGACAAAGTGCCGATGATCGAGTTTCTTGAAAACTTGACTGTAACGGAGCGAGCGAAAGTATTTGCATTTATAGAAAAACTGGTAGAACTGAAGAATGCAGGGTTGATCCATAAGGAGAATCTTTCGAAACATTTGTCGGAAGGCATTTTTGAAATGCGCATAAGTTTTGAAAACCGAATCGCAAGAGCGTTCTTTTTCTACCAGACAGAACGCAAAATAATTTTCTCACACGGCTTCGTGAAAAAAACAGAGAAGACACCTTTGAGAGAAATTCAGCGAGCAAAAACCATTCGAACAGCAGTGGAAGGAGAATAACATGAGTATTGCAAGAGAATACTTAAAGCAGCAGATGGGCAACACGTTGTTTCAGCAAAGTTTTTTGAATGAAAAAACTAGACTTGATATTGAGTACCAACTTGAGGAGTTAAAACGGGATATTGCTGGTTACAGACCTGTTAATGAATTGATAGGTAAAATTGATCAAATTGAACGTTTTGTCCAGCATGCCTGATAACCATTTCAAAAAAATCGGGGGCGCGAAGGCATTGATTTAAGATATGCCACCATATTTAATTTAAAGACCTCCGAGGTTTTCAAAACCTCGGAGGTCTTTTTGCTTTCAGTCTGAAGATTATTCCTCTGCAGTATTGTGAAAATATGGTCTGAGATTGTTCCTGGTGTAAACAATTCCATTGTTATCTTTGAGATGGTGGTGACGACATATTCATGTCATTCGGCTTGCAGGCATAATATTTTTTGTCCGGTGTATAGGCGCAAACACCCTGTTTTGACCCATTAGGGCCGGTAACTATACTGCAAACGGTCTCAAATTGAGTTTTTTGAATTGACTTTGTAGGTCGGGTTAGCAGCCTCACCGCGTAACCCGACTGCTTTGCTTGTTTTCGGCATGGTCATGTCGGGTTACGGCATACAGCCGCCTAACCCGACCTACAAAAGCTCAATTATTAACCTTGTGGAGTATACATATGCTGTCCCCTCTGGTTTACCGCTGCAGGCGCTGATGGCGGAGTCCGGCGGAATCTGAATCCCGCTCCAATTTTTTTCGCTAACATGATGTTTCCCCTTTCTGTGATTTATTTACACGCCCCGTTAGGATTCTCCTTTCCGTTGACAACTCCCCTCCCGCACCAAGATTCTAGGAGGAATTAGAGAAAAGGTGCGGAGGGGGGTACTGCCATACAGCTTTCCGGCAGTATGGCAGCTAACAAAGATCTTGATTACTGGAACAGATAGTCTGTGCTGCCGATATAGGTTGTGGCAGTTGCGTCTGCAATAACTGCTGAATAAAGGTAAGGAGTAGCAGTAGATGTGAAGTCAAAAGCGGTGCCGTCCGCATATTTGCCCGCCATGATGGATGCCCGTAGTGCCATGAGCTTGGTTTTCTGTGCAGCCGTCAGCGTCTTGTACACTTTGGCCATTACCGTCGCATAGTTGTAGTTGTTCTCGCCATCCAGCTCGCCATATACGCCTGAAAGGGCGAGAACCTGCGTTTTGATGGATCCGCTCGTATCAGATGTTGTCAGGGTCGTTGTCGCGCAGGTACTGGAAGCCGGTATAATCGGCAATCTTACCCGGCGGGAAGAATGACTGTGCCCCAAGGTTTCCGGTTACCATGGCAAAGGCTGAGAAGGCCATGGTGGTAATCTGGGCCGTGTCAGAATTTGACTGTGCCATATTCATGGATACCCCTTTTGTGTTCATGGTGACCGATACGGCCTGAGCCGCAGCGCCTGCCGTCACAGTTACTGCAGAGCTGTTTCCCTGGTGTGTTTCGCTTCCCGAAGCATCAAGCCCCTTGACCGTTACGGTGCGATTAGTTCCTGCCGGGACACCGGTTATCGTCACTGAATTGTTAACGATGGCGCTGATATTGAAATCCTGCTGCACCGTGGCAGTGATGTCAGCGGCGGTAACACTGACCCGCACTCTGGTTACTCCGGCGGGCGTGGCGTCAACACTCTTGGCGTTGGCACTCCAGTTGAGTGCAACCGTGATTGAACCGGTGGCCTGTGTAGAGTTTGTAGAGTTTGTAGAGTTTGTAGAGTTTGTAGAGTTTGTAGAGTTTGTAGAGTTTGTAGAGTTTGTAGAGTTTGTAGAGTTTGTTGTGGTGGTTGACGTATCTGAGCCGCTTCCCCCTGTACCGGATCCGCCACCACCGCAACCGGTGATCAGAACAAGCAGGCAAAGGGCTAAAAATGATTTTGCTGATACGATAGCTTTGGTTTTCATGGTGTTACTCCTCTCTCAAATGTTGGATGAACACTTTTGCCTTAATCATCCTTGTTGATTACAGACTAGCCGAATCATGCGCAAAGTAGTGTTAAATTGCCGTAGAGTTTTGTAAAGTTTTGTAAAGATTGTCTTGGAATTCATGGTGGAGTATTGGAACTGGGACTGGAGGTTGACAGGATGGCGGAGCGGAACTAAAGCGAGGAGCAAGAAATTATATGGGCATTCTGGGATTTGCCGAAACTTCTCCATTACAATATCCGGCGTTAAAGCTTTTAATATTTGTGATTTGTCGGTAAAGTATCACCCCAAAACAGAGGGGACAACATTTGAGGTATGGAATCTGATGCAAATAGCCGCTGAACTCGATATTCATGACCGAACGTAAAACTTCTATTATCCCGTTTCTGCTCCTCTGCCTGATCGGGTTTATAGCCCTGTTCGGTTCATATCTCCGTATGCCGGTAATGCCTCTTTATGCGGCCTCACTCGGCGCTGATTCTGCGCAAGTTGGTATTATCAATGGTGCATTCATGTTGACCGCCGGGTTATTGTCGATTCCGGCAGGCCTTCTGGCGGATCGTATCGGCAGAAAAATCCCGGTTGTGGCAGGCTGCTTCGCCATTACCATCTCCACCCTGCTGGTTCCATTTTGTCATCTGCCGGTTCAGATGGCTGCAGCATATATTCTTTTTGGTGCGGGACTGGCCGCTTTTGCCCCAGGCATGCTTTCACTTGTGGCAGATGTCACCCCTTCCGATAAATTTGGCCAGGCATATGGCTGGTACACGACGGCGGGCTATTTTGCCATGACTATAGGGCCGGCTATCGGAGGTTTTCTTGCCAAATCGTTTGGACTGCGTGAAGTTTTTTTTGTATCGGGGGGGCTGTCACTTGCGGCAACAGTGCTGGCGGTAACGATCCTCCCTGATGGGATACCACGGCACAAGTCGGATCTTCGCTCTATCTGGGGGAGCATCCTGGAGTTGATGCGTAACCGGTTCCTCCAGGCATGCCTTATTGCAACCGTTGGAAGTTGTATCGGTTTCGGCGTTTTTCTAACCTTTCTGCCGCTATTCGCCGTTTCAAATGGGTTTGATTCATCACAGGTCGGGATTGTTTTTGCAGCTCAGGCGCTAACCAATGTGGTCTGCAGGATTCCGATCGGAATTGTTGCCGATAAAATTGATCGACGCTGGATTGTCGCGGCCGGTTTGCTCCTGCTGGCACTGGCGCTTGGAACCCTGGGGGGAGCGGCACATTTACGTTACATGGTACTCTGCGCCACTGTTCTGGGAGTCGGGATGGCACTTATCTACACCGCTGTCGGTGCGCTGATTGCGGAGCAGGTACCCCCGCTTCAGCGTGGATTGGCGATGGGAATGTACCATAGCTGCGTATTTCTCGGAATGATGTCGGGGTCAACAGCTATGGGGATTGCCCTGAAGAGGCTCAGTTACCGGTATTGTTACACCTTATCCGGCGGCGTGGCTCTGTTGGCGCTGATCTTCTTCCTGTTATTGCTGCGGGGCAGTTCACATCGTTAGTTTGAGTAGCGCAGATCGGTAATGATGTTTCCTCTCAGCATACTCTGTTGTTTAACCTCAACCTGCAACTCTTCTTCCGTAACCACGTAATCTGCAACAATATTGACTTCTCTCCCCAGAAGCTGCGACCGCTGCAGATTTGCCTTTGCAACTCCGATTACATCAGAAATCCGTTTTGGGTGACATTTTACTGTTACCGGGACAGTGTCAGGCAGCCGGGAAAGCATTTGGCAGAGAAGGTCGCCATAGAGTTCTGAACGGACGATTTGCCCAAGCGACGGATGCCAGCAGCCGGCCAGCATAGTATGCTCATTCAGCCCTTCATCCCCCTGCAACCCGATGCGGATAACCGGCAGCCCCGCTTGCATGGCGCGATGCAGCAGTTTTTTGCAGAGCGCCACCCCGTCTTGAAAAGTGAGCGGAAGGTATTCTCCTTTGGCATACCGCCGTGCCAGCTCGGTTCCCCGCAGGACAATCGTCGGGTAAATGCGGATAAAATCGGTACCGGCAGATATGACCCGCTCCAGCGAGGAGAGAGATCTGGCCGCTGTATCTCCCGGCAGACCGGGCATAAGCTGGGCACCTGCGGAGAGGCCACGCTTTTTGATACAACGGATGGCTGCTTCTGAATCGGCTGCTGTATGACCCCGCCCGGATGCGCCAAGAACCTGGTCATCCATCGACTGTACGCCAAGCTCTATCGTTTGCACCCCCATTTCAGCCAGATACTCAACGCGGCGGTCGTCTATGTAATCTGGGCGTGTGGAGAGTCTGACCGATCTGATTACGCCGGATTTTAAAAATATCTGCAGAGGGGAGAGGAGTTCGGATTGTCTGTTTTCGGGAAGAGCGGTAAAGCTGCCGCCGAAAAAGGCGACTTCAAGAGGACGCCCGGCGGCTGTCAACCGCCATAGTTCAATTTTTCCAACGATCTCGTCTGCTGTCGGCAAACAGCCGCCGGAGCCGGATATCATTCGTTGATCGCAAAAACAGCAGGTGTGCGGACACCCCTGATGGCTGATGAAAAAGGGTACCGTTACCCGCTTCACGCAGCCTTATCTCCCGGTTTCAGGAGCTTTTTCAGAGCTAGTGCTGCAGCGGCCTGCTGGGCGATTTTTTTTGATTTCCCATCACCTTTGCTGAAAGGCTGACCGCCGATCAGTATTTCGAAAGAGAAGATGCGTTCATGCGGAGGGCCGGACTCACCTGTCAGGCGGTATTCGGGGGTCGGGTTGCCACGTGCGGAGAGAAGCTCCTGAAGCTCACTCTTTGAGTCATGCCCGAGGGTAAGCGTCTGGGGTGAAGCGACAAGTTCATCAAACAGACTGGCAATCAGGCGGCGCGCCGCATCGAGCCCGTCATCCAGATAAATGGCACAGATCACTGCTTCAAGCACATCCGCCAGAATGGAATCCTTCTCATGACCGGCCGACTGCTCTTCTCCACGTCCGAACAGAATGTACCGGCCAATATCAAGCGTCCGGGCACGGTCAGCCAGCAGATCCTGACCGGCCAGGCGAGCGCGTAACCTGGAGAGTTCTCCCTCCTCCCAGTCGGGATAGTAATGGAAGAGCATTTCAGCCAGAAGCATCCCCAGGATAGCGTCACCCAGGAATTCAAGGCGCTGGTAATTGCCGCCGGTACTCTCTCCATTTTCGTGCAGATAAGATGGGTGAGTAAAAGCCCGTTGAAGGAGATCACGGTTTTGGAATGTATATCCAAGATTCTGCTCAAGTTGCAGGAAATCGATGCGCATGGAGTTAAACATTCTCACCCAGCTCTTCAAACAGGTTGATCCTGACGCTGCCATCTGGAAAGCGGGCGACAATTTCCAGCTCGCCCCCCATGGCACGGATGAAGTTGCGCAGCGTACTGATGTACATGTCAGTACGCCGCTCCAGCTTGGATATGCTGGCCTGTTTGACGTGAAGAACCCCGGCAAGCTGCTCCTGGCTCAATTGTCTGGCGTGACGAAGTTCGGTGAGTGGAAGCTCCGCAAGGAGCGCCTTTACTTTCGCATCTACTGCAGCCCGGCTCTCGGGTGACATCTTATCCACCAATTCTCTAAATGGGCGCGCCATGATTTATTCCTTTCCTCTTTATGCAGGGTTACTCTTTCACGCGACGCTGGAGCATCGCCAGATGCGTTCCCACGCTGGAGCGTGGGAACGATATAACGACATAATGTGCCAGCTATCAGGCGTGATGCAAATTTACCGGACGAATAAGAGCTTCGGCAGGTATACCAAGTTTATCGTGAAGATTACGAATCATGGTAAGCGTAAGCCCGCGCCGGTGGTTGAACACCTCTGAAACCCTTGCGCGACTCCCCAATAATGGTTCCAGTTCCTGACGTTTTATGCCACGGCTCTCCATCCAGTATTTTATTGCCTCTACCGGATCAGGCACTGGTATTGAATAGTGATTCTTTTCATACACTTCCAGAAGTGTAGTCAAAACATCCAACCGATCGCCATCGGGAGTATCAGGGAGAGCATCGAACAGCCGTTCTACTTCTGAAAGAGTCGCTTCGTAATCTTCTTCTGATTTTATTGGTCTGATGTCCATAGAATATTCTCCCTATATTCGTGTTGCATCAACCCGGTCATATTCGGAGTGTTTACCAATAAACCGGATATACGCAATTCCAAACGGATAATTAACCGCTGCAATCAATCTGTAATCATTTCCTTTGATGTTGAATACAACCCGATTGTTGGCGACGATGCTTGCGTTGCGATATACCGTCTTAACATCCAGAGGCGATTGCCATACCGCGTGTTTCGCATCCTCGTACCAGGACTGCAAAGGCTGACGCACATCAGGATGAGTTTCCCAAAACTCGCGTAATGTTTTGAGACAAAATAATCTCATGTTCTCAACCGTATCATGTTACCAATTTGGTAACAATGGATATTTCCTCGTTTCGCAGCTCCTGCTGCGTAATGCAATGGCACGACAAGTTCCAGCCTGGCGTATTCTTATCCGGCAAGCAGGAGCTTGCACCGCCAGTGCGTTACCAAGCGGAGCTTGGTAACGAGAATCAAAACAAGAATCAAAACCACATTTCTCGTAGGTTGGGCAAAGGCGGCTTTTTGCCGTGCCCAACATTATCGACGTGTTGGGTACGCTGCATTTTGGTCAACCCACCCGCTGGATTCTGCAAGCAGGAGCTTGCACTGCCATTCTCGTTACCAAGCGGAGCTTGGTAACGAGATTCATGCTAAACAGTATGAAATCAAGATTTTGACAAGCTATAAAAATAGTGGTATACATTTTCACCTGCTCTGGCTCGGTAGATTTCGGCTGTTCGGCACCGCCCGCGCCTGCCAAAACAACCGGAATGACTTACGCACCTGTGTTACCCTTTGTTTCATTTCTTCTCCCAATTGCATATCAAAGCACCGTCTTCTACGGTCGGATAGTATCGTCAAAATTGATATATTGCTCAACTGCAACCAATACAACTCTTACGTGGTAACTACAAATGTTTAAAATTAATATGACTGACGAAACTCGCTTTGAAATATTGGTTGTTTTGCTGATAGTTGTCGTGCCAGTTTTAATGTTTACTCTTAACCACTATTTTATGGGGGGTAAAAATAACGGTAACGATACGAAAAGTAAAGAAAAGACTGTTATTGTTATCGAGGCGAAACAGGGTGATACCTCTCAGAAGACCTCTTCAAAATCTGTTGTCGATTCAGTTAGAGATGCGATTAAGAAGGGCAACTATACAACCGCATATATGCAGATCAAAAATGTGTCCAAAAATGCACCGGAATATGAAGAGCTGAGAAAACAGCTCGCTGAAGAGACTGAAAGACGTAAAACTCCCGGAGTCCGCAAAGAAGTTGGTACGGTACCTACTGCGCCGATCCGCTATCTGGACGAGTCAACGCCTCGCGATCGCTCAACTGATTCAATTTACATATATTTTGTTGATGTTTCCGGCGTCATTGTGCCACACTTCTGCATTCAGGTCATCTCAAAGCGTAAACTTGGTGTCACCGGTTTCACAATAACCGTAGATAACAAAAAAATTGAAATTATTGCCTCTCCAGTTAAGCTTGAAAATAACGTTAAAGGGGTGGCAGAGTGGTACGATGTGCCTCTCGACCGATTTAGTTATGAGGCGGTAGAAGCCATGATAAAGGCAAAAAGTGGTACGCTAACCGTCAGCGGCAGTAACGGCAGCAGGACTCGTAACGTAACTGCAAGCGAGATAAAGGGATTTAGTAACATACTTGCCGGATATACCGCCCTGGGTGGTAACCTTAACTATTTTCAGACAGCCAACCAACCCCCTTCCACTTCCAGAGCCAAGCGTAAATGATTTATTTTAACCATCCTGATATCTGCTTAATCCACAGGTGAGTTCTTGAATTGGAGGATTACTATATGTTGAATAGACGTGCCTGTGGAGTGCTGCTGCATCCGACATCACTGCCGGGATCAGGCGGTATCGGTACTCTGGGAGCTGATGCCGAACGGTTTATTGAAGTCATATCCGGTATGGGGATGTCATACTGGCAGGTGCTTCCACTTACTCCTCCCGCCTGCGGTAATTCCCCTTATTCTGCCTTTTCAGCCTTTGCCGGCAATCCGCTTCTAATCGATCTTGAACAGATTGAGGCTGAAGGGGATCTGACCGCCGAATGCGACAAAGAAAATTTCAGCGGGCATCGTGTCGATTTCAATGCTGTTTCCGAAAAGAAACTAAAACTGCTCCACAAAGCGGGAAAAGCGTTTCTTGCAGAGGGGGAGACACCCCGCAAGAAGGAGTTCTGGCACTTTTGCGACTCAACCCCCTGGCTGCACGAATATGCCCTCTTTATGGCTATCAAAAATCACTGTAAGGGGAAAAGCTGGGATAAATGGCCAAAAGAGCTTGCCTTGCTGACACCTTTAATGTTTGAAAAGTGTTCGGTTGACTTTGGACCGGAGATAGGGGTGCAGAAATATATTCAGTGGCAGTTTTTCAGACAATGGAAAGCACTGCGACGATATGCATCATCATTTGGAATCGATATAATCGGCGATATTCCGATCTTTGTAGCCTACGATTCGGCCGATGTCTGGAGCAGGCGCGAACTCTTTCAACTTGATTCCAAGGGCAAACCTGTAGACGTGGCCGGGGTGCCTCCGGACTATTTCAGCAAAACCGGTCAGTTATGGGGAAATCCTCTCTACAGGTGGGATTTGATGGGGCGAGACGGTTACTCCTGGTGGGTTGAACGTTTCCGTTTCATGTTTGATCTTTTTGATATTGTCCGTATCGATCATTTCAGAGGTTTTGAGGCCGCCTGGCATGTCCCCGCATCTCACGGTACTGCAGAGCATGGCCAGTGGTTCAAAGGGCCGGGAGCGGATCTGTTTGACGCAGTTTTTTCCTCTCTGGGCTCTCTGCCGATTATTGCTGAAGATCTGGGGGTAATCACATCTGAAGTGGAAAATTTGCGTGACCGCTACAGTTTTCCTGGGATGAAGATTCTTCAGTTCGCCTTTGGTTCAGATCCGTACAACCCTTATTTGCCGCATAATCATCTGAAAAACTGCGTTGTTTACACAGGCACTCATGACAACGACACAACGGCAGGATGGCTGAACTCAATTTCAGATAAAGAGCTACAGAGTATAAAGGAGTATCTTGGTGCTAGAGATGATGAACTCCTGGATGGCATGCTGCGTGTTGCACTCATGTCTGTCGCTGACACTGTGATCTTGCCGTTTCAGGATCTGCTGAAACTAGGCAGCGAAGCGCGCATGAATCTACCCGGCACCGCCTACGGAAATTGGGAATGGCGCTTTTCATGGGATGATCTCCAGCGTGATTTGGCAGGTCGAGTGCAGAGCCAGGTTGACTGTTATGGGAGAATAAACAGAATGGGGCAGTAAATTTCTTGACAAATCAAGCACATTAACTATACTGACCTGCTTTAAAATTGTGTTGCCAACAGGCGGGTACCATAGATGAAAATTGCTGTTGACCACATTCTGGATAAGCCTTTACTGCTGAATTTTGAAAAGCCGATCGAAACATTTCAGGTACTTGAAGAAATTCAGAAGGATAATTACTGCCGTTTTATCGGATCGATTCGTGGCGAAATATCGATTGTTCGCGAGTTTGATCATCTTCGTGCTAACGGCACGGTGACCGCCGCTGCCACATTTTCTTGTTCAAGATGTCTGATCGACTACGATTCGCAGATTGTAAGCAATTTTACTATTTTATTCCGTAAGGATATCGGCGATCATATTGAAGAAGATGAAATTGAGCTGGGGGAACAGGATCTTGTCTCTTCCTCCTACAGTGGCAACGAAATCGATCTTACCCACGAGATAGAAGAGCAGATTGCCATGGAGATTCCGCTCAAACCACTCTGCAGCAGTTCATGCAAGGGGTTGTGTCATCTGTGCGGTACAGATATGAACCGGTCGCAATGTTCATGCAGCAATGAACCGGTAAGTCTTAAATTCAGTGCGCTGAAAGATTTTAAAGTAGCTCGATAAATATAATTATGGCGAACCATCAGAAAAAGGAGAAATATCATGGCAGTGCCCAAGAAAAAAACATCTAAATCCCGCAAAAATATGAGAAGGTCACATGACTTTCTGACAACACAGTCAATTTCGAACTGTCCCGCATGCAAAGCCCCAAAACTGCCGCATCGTGCCTGCCCGACCTGCGGAACCTACAAGGGTAAAGAAGTTATCGACCTTTCAAAAGCCAAGTAAACAGCAAGAATGTGTCATTACCTGTACTGATGAGAGTTGCTGTAGACGCAATGGGGGGTGACAACGCCCCGGTCATTGAGGTGGAAGGCGCTGTTGCCGCTTGCCGTGAGTTTGGTATTCCTGTCACCCTGGTTGGTGATCGTGTACGACTTGAGGCCGAGCTGGCAAAGCATGCGGCAAGCGGCCTTGATATCGATATATTTCACGCCAGTGAAGTAATCGGAATGCATGATTCCGCCTCGGATGCCGTTCGTAAAAAGAAAAACTCTTCCGTGCGCCTGGCATTTGAACTGGTTCGTGACAACAAAGCGTGTGCCGCCGTCAGTGCAGGTAATTCCGGTGCGACAATGGCCGTCGGAATGTTTGTTCTAAAGCGGATCAGCGGTATAGAGAGACCGGCCATTGCAACAATTTTTCCGACACTTAAAGGGAAAACGCTGGTACTTGATGTGGGTGGCAATGTTGACTGCAAACCTATCCATCTGGTGCAGTTTGCGCTTATGGGTGAAGTCTATGCCCGTTATGCCATGGGTATAGCAAATCCATCTGTAGGCCTTCTCTCAAACGGCGAAGAAGATTCCAAAGGGAATGATCTCACCCGTGAAACTCATGCTATTTTGCGTAAAACGTCAATCAACTATTCAGGTTATGTTGAAGGGCGGGATATTTTTAAGGGAACCGTAGAAGTTGTTGTCTGTGATGGTTTTGTCGGCAATGTCGTGCTGAAACTTTCAGAGGGTCTGGCGGATGCTGCCGGAAGAATGCTTAAGACGGAAATTTTAAAGAGCTGGGTATCAAAGCTTGGCTACCTTTTTGTCAGGGGAGCGATAAACCGCTTCAAAAAAATTGTTGATTATTCAGAATATGGTGGCGCTCCGCTTCTGGGAATTAATGGAGTCGGAATGATCTGCCATGGCGGTTCAAATGCGAAGGCTATCAAAAATGCCATCCGTTTTGCTCATGAGTATGCAGGAAGCGGTGTTACCGAGCACGTTGTGGAAAAACTCTCAGAAAACTACACAGTCTCTATTCGGGTAGACGCTGCACTCAAATCGGTCGCAGCAGACTAGAACAACTTATAAATGGAGATACCTGGGTGAACACCAGAATAACAGGAACCGGCTCCGCACTACCGGCAAAAATCCTCACGAATGCCGACCTTGAACTGATGGTGGACACAACTGATGAATGGATTACCGCCAGAACCGGTATCAAGGAACGTCACATTGCATCTGCTGGTGAATACACCTCCACCTTATCCTCAGAGGCTGCACTCAAGGCGATAAAAATGGCCGGCATCTCTCCTGAAGAGCTTGATCTCATCATTGTCGGCACAGTTACCCCCGATTTCCCATTTCCCTCCACAGCCTGCATAATCCAGAACGACATTGGCGCTCGTAATGCCGTTGCTTTTGATGTTTCTGCGGCATGTTCCGGTTTTATCTATGGTCTTTCAATTGCCGACAACTTCATAAAATCAGGCAGGACTAAAAAGGCGCTTGTGATTGGCGCAGAGGTTTTGTCGCGTGTTGTTGACTGGAGTGACAGAAATACCTGTATACTTTTCGGCGACGGTGCCGGAGCCGTTATTCTGGAAGCTTCTGATGATTTAAACAGTGTTCTTTCTACCCACATTTTCAGTAACGGCTCCTGTTGGGATCTGCTTTACCAGCCAGGCGGCGGTAGTCGAAACCCGCCCAGCGACCGCTCTATTGATCCGGGGCTTTTTTTCATCAACATGGAGGGGAATGAAGTATACAAGCACGCTGTGCGGGCAATGGAGGAAGCAGCAGTGGCTGCGCTGGACGCTAACAGCATGAAAGCCGCTGAACTTTCAATATTTATCCCACACCAGGCAAACATACGTATTGTCAATGCGACTGCCAAACGTCTCGGCTTACCTATGGAAAAGGTGTTTATTAACCTGCATAATTATGGTAACACCTCTGCCGCATCAATCCCTATTGCCCTTGACGAGGCCAACCGCCAGGGGAGACTTAAAATTGGTGACTCAATTCTCCTGGCAGCTTTTGGTGGTGGCTTTACTTTCGGCTCCGCTCTGCTCAGGTGGCAGCTTGACTTAAAGTAATACTCAAGAGGAAGGTGCTTAAATGACCGGAACAGCGTTTATATTTCCAGGGCAAGGCTCTCAGTATTCCGGGATGGGCAAGGAGTTGGCAGAAAACTTTCCGGTAGCTCGCCACATATTTGAAGAGGCCGACGACGCCTTGGGTTTCAAGCTCTCCACCATCTGTTTTTCAGGGAGTGATTATGAACTGAAACTGACGGCTAACACACAGCCGGCAATTCTTGCTGCAAGCATTGCTGCGCTGCGTGTTGTTGAACTTGAGACTGGTCTAAAAGCTGATTGTCTCGCCGGTCACTCTCTTGGCGAGTATTCGGCTCTGGTCTGTTCCGGTGCTATCAGCCTGGCTGACGCAGTAAAAACAGTCCGCTCCAGAGGCACTTTCATGCAGGAGGCGGTTCCTGTTGGAACAGGCAGCATGGCTGCCATGCTTGGCATTGATAGTTCTCTGCTTGAAGAGATCTGCATGGAAGCGGCACAGGGTGACGTGGTTTCACCGGCTAACTTCAACTCTCCTGGACAGATCGTGATTGCCGGCAGCGTATCTGCCGTTGCTCGCGCTATTGAGATCGCCAAAGAGCGCGGCTTCAAAAAATCGATGCTGCTCCCTGTCAGCGCACCATTCCATTGCGCGCTTATGAAACCGGCGGCTGAGAAACTGGCTCTGGTGCTTGACACCATAAATTATTGCGACATGACCGCACCGGTTGTCAGTAACGTTGAGGCAACCGCCAATAAAGAAAAGGGGAGGGTGCGTGAGCTTCTTGTTTCACAGGTTTGCGCTCCGGTTCTCTGGGAGCAGTCGATTACTGCAATGGTGTCCGCTGGTGTAAACAGATTTATCGAAATCGGCCCCGGCAAGGTGCTTTCGGGGCTGGTCAAACGAATCACAAAAGAGGTTACAACCGCTAACATTGAAGACCTGGTAACTCTTAAAATTCTGGCAGTCTGATCAATCAGTCAACAAGAAAAGGAGCCAATCATGCTGAACATCAATGAAATTATGAAGATACTGCCCCATCGTTACCCTTTTCTGCTTGTTGACAAAATTCTGGAGATGGAGGTCGGAAAGAGCATCGTGGCCATTAAAAATGTCACGATCAATGAGCCGTTCTTTCAGGGTCACTTTCCGGGGCATCCTGTCATGCCTGGAGTTCTCATAATTGAGGCTATGGCTCAGGTGGCAGGAATTTTAGCCTATTCATCAGATGAGAGTGTGCGCTCTAAAATTACATACTTCGTCGGTATTGATAATGCCAGATTCCGCAAACCGGTGACGCCTGGTGACCAGCTTAGATTTGAAGTCGAGGCGATCGGCTGTAAAAGAGGCATCTGGATATTTAATGCTAAAGCTTTAGTTGAAGGCAAGCTTGTTACCGAGGCGGAACTTAAGGCAACTTTTGCAGATAAAAACAGTTGATAGAGAGGAGTTATCATGCCTGAAAAAAAAGTTGCAGTCATCACCGGTGCCTCAAGGGGAATCGGCAGAAGTATCGCCCTGGCACTGGC
>Ga0194060_10001275_pt1 | contig 18006 bp, 15 predicted proteins | sample SepL225m_MetaG_FD_163427 | JGI IMG/M metagenome (GOLD analysis project Ga0194060, IMG submission 163427) | Anoxic zone freshwater microbial communities from boreal shield lake in IISD Experimental Lakes Area, Ontario, Canada - Sep2016-L222-5m | ecosystem: Environmental > Aquatic > Freshwater >...
ATACTGACGTTTTTGAAGGAAGTTTTGTGAGATATTTACTTGCTGAAATATTTTAAATATGGAGGCAGTTGGTCTTTAAGCAGGATTTAAAATGTTGTGTGCGGATTGCGAATAAAGAAGTAGTGCTACTGGAGTGCAGGCTTTGCCTGCAATTGCAAGCAGAGCTTGCACCCCACCTTCATGTATTTGACTTAATGGCGGTGAAGTGACTATTGCTGCGCCATAAAAAACTGCGCTAATGCTAAATCTTCGGGTCTGGTAATTTTGATATTATCAGGACGACCTTCGACAATTTTCGGTTGTAAGCCTTGCAGTTCTAAGGCACTGGCTTCATCGGTTATGACAGGATTTCCTACCGCGTGTTCTAAAGCGGTTTTTAACGTTCCATAACGAAACATTTGCGGAGTTAATGCCCGCCATATAACACTGCGGTCTACTGTGCCAAGGATGTTTTTGCCTTGAACATTTTTTAAGGTATCGGCGCAGGGTAATGCCAAAATACCGCCGACCTCATCATTGATTAAAGACTCAATCAAGTGGTGAATATCAGCATGGGTGATACACGGTCTTGCCGCGTCATGCACTAATACCCAATCATCATCTGTAGCTTGAGTGCGAATAGCGTGTAAACCAGATAACACTGAATCAGCGCGTTCTTTACCCCCAGCGGCGGTGATTATTTTTTCGTGGTTAGCGATGCTAAGTTCTGACCAATACGGGTCTTCTTCAGAAATTGCCACCGCCACCGCCGCGAAAACTTCAGCCTGTAATAACCGAGATAAGGTATGTTCAATAACGGTTTTACCTGCCAACTCTAAATATTGTTTGGGGCGGTCGGCATTCATGCGTTTACCAACGCCTGCCGCTGGTACGACTGCCCAGATTTTTTGAGAGGCTGCCATTATTTTTTATCGTTAAGTTGTTGTTCTAAGCTATCTAGTCGTTGATGTAGTCTGACTAATTCGCTAAGAATTTTACTTTCATTCGCTTCAATATGATTGGTTTCTTGTTCAATCTGGCGCACGTTGTTTTCCCAACTATCCATATTTTTGCCGATTAATGAAGCAGACAGTATGGCAGTACATAAAGAAAATATCGTGAGTCCAAACAGAATAAGGGCGGCTGATAATAAGCGTCCCAATAATGACGTAGGCACAACATCACCAAAACCAACATGAGTCATCGTTACCCAAGCAGACCATATACCATCGGTTATTGAATGAATATTAGGGTCGATAACATAAAGTATGAACCCCGCACCAAAAGATACCGCAAAAGCTAATATCAGTAAGTAAAATAGGCTACGTTTGCCACTTAAATCATTCAGCAGTTTTTGAAACAAACTTAAAGCCGCTGATAATAGTTGGATGATATTCATGAAATTCTCCTAAGAATGATTATTATGGTGGCAATTATACCGAATTAAGCCGAATTTTTGCCGCTAATGGGTAACAAAATCATTTATCCATTGGTTCTTGATAGCTGTATTTTTCTGACAATTGCAATAATACAAATACCGCACCTGTGCCGCCGTCTTTTGGCGATGCAGAACAGAATGCTTGTACGTCTTTGTGCTGTCTTAGCCACAGATTAATATTGTTTTTTAAAATAGGGTGCTGATCGGGTGAACGATGCCCTTTACCATGCACGATATGCACACAGCGGCAACCATCTTCTACGCAACGATGTAGAAAATTTAGTAACTGACGTTTGGCTTCATCACTACTTAAACCATGCAGATCAATGTCAGCATCTAAGCCAAAAAATCCATTGCGAAGTTTTTTTAATACTTTGTTTTGTAAGCCTGACTTTAAAAAACTCAGGCTATCTTCAATACCCACTTTTTCAATAGGCAACGCAGTCACGCTGTCGATTAAGTGACCATTAACATTGATAACGGCAGGTTTTGGATAGGGTTTGGGTTTGTCAGTAGGCGTGAGCAAAACCTTATCGGTCTTTACGCTATGTACTTTGCCAACTGTTTGGTGAAACAAATCACTATCTTCTGGAGTAAGAATTTTTTTTGCCACGAAAGCTGATTTTATCGTCTATTGTTGCTAAGATGCTCTATTTTATAGCCTCACGGCGACAGGGCATAATAATCATGCGTATTCTGTTAAGTAATGATGACGGCTACTTGGCTGAAGGGCTGTGTGCATTAGCTAGCGCGTTGCGCGATCATGCCGAATTATCGGTAGTTGCGCCCGATAGAAACCGTAGTGCAGCAAGTAATTCGTTGACCTTAGAAATGCCGTTACGCGCCCATACTATGGACAACGGCTTTATTAAAGTGGATGGAACACCCACCGATTGCGTGCATTTAGCCATTACAGGTTTGCTCGATCAAGAACCTGATATGGTGATTGCAGGAATCAATCACGGTGCTAATCTGGGTGATGATGTGCTGTATTCTGGCACGGTCGCTGCTGCCACCGAAGGGCGATTTTTAGGACTACCAGCAATGGCTATTTCCTTAGCAGGTAGCAATCCTACCCATTTTGACACCGCAGGGATAGTCGCACTGACGCTATTAAAACAATTAATTAACCAGCCGTTACCACGCGATACTATTCTTAATGTCAACGTCCCCGATTTGCCCTTGTACGCCTTAAGAGGTTATCAGGCGACACGCTTGGGGCAACGCCATAAATCCGAACCTGTTATTAAAAGTATCGATCCGCGTGGTCGTAGCATTTATTGGGTAGGTCCACCAGGTGCAGAGCAAGATGCAGGTGAAGGCACGGATTTTTATGCGATTAATGCTGGATTTGTTTCAGTCACTCCCCTACAAATTGATTTAACATGGTATGAACGCATCAATGCGTTAACCGCATGGCTACCTAAGGAGCATGAATAAAATGGTTCAAAGCCTACAAGGCATTGGTATGACTTCGTTACGGACGCGAGAGCGTATGATTAAACGCTTGTCCGAACAAGGAATTAAAAATACAAAAATTCTGGAAATACTGCGTAGCACACCACGGCATATTTTTGTCGATGAGGCTCTAGCTAGTCGCGCTTATGAAGATGTCGCCTTACCCATCGGCTACAACCAAACCATTTCTCAGCCTTATATTGTTGCCAAAATGACTGAGTTGCTGATTAAATCCCCGCAGCATCATTTAAAAAAAGTGTTGGAAATCGGTACGGGTAGTGGTTATCAAACCGCTGTATTGGCACAACTTGTCGATCATGTGTATAGCATTGAACGTATTTTGCCGTTACAGCGTAAAGCAAAAAGCTATTTATGGGATTTGAAACTAAAAAACATCAGCTTTATGTACGGCGATGGTGGTGTAGGTTGGGCAGATTACGCGCCATTCGACGGAATTTTAGTGTCTGCCGCGCCTTCACAAATCCCCAATACCCTGTTGCAACAATTGGCAATCGGTGGTGTATTGGTTATTCCTGTTGGTATGGCAGGCAGACAAGTTTTACAGCGCGTCACGCGTATTAGCGATGATAGTTACGATATCGAACAATTTGATTCTGTGATTTTTGTGCCTTTTTTATCAGGGAAAGAGTAGTCACTTTCATGTTAGAACTTACCGACGATGACATTAATCAGATACTGATTTTATTTAGCCAAGGTCACTACTCAGAAACAGAAGCCCGCGCTCGTGAACTCACTGTCCTGTTTCCAGCGCATGGCTTTGGCTGGAAAGTTTTAGGCGTGGTACTCAAGCAACAAGGGCAAATCGCCGACTCATTACAGCCCATGCAAAAAGCCGCCGAACTACTTCCCAATGATGCCGAAGCGCACAGCAATTTAGCCGTTACCCTAATGAATCAAGGATTGTTAGCCGATGCCGTGCTGAGTTATCGTCGTGCGTTGGAACTCTATCCAGACTATATCGATGTTCATCATAATTTGGGTTTAACCTTGATGACGCTAGGGCAAGTAACAGAAGCAGGCGACTGTTTTCAGCGAGTGTTAGCACTCAATCCAGAGCATTCTGATGCACGTTATAATTTAGGGGTTGTTTTTCAACAGCAAGGACAACTAGCCGACGCTGAAAATTGCTATCGCCGTGTTTTAGAAACACAGCCTGAATTGAGTGATGCGCATAGCAATTTAGCGTGGATATTGCATAACCAAGGACATTTGAGTGCAGCCGAAGCCAGTTATCGACACGCATTAATCCTCAACCCACAAGATGCAAAAGCTCATAGCCATTTAGGGCTTATGCTGCAAATGCAAGGGCGATTATTAGAAGCTCAGCAATGCTATCAACAAGCACTCATTATTGATCCACAGTTTGCCGAACTGCATAATAATTTAGGCATTGTGTTTCATGAATTGGGTTTTGCACACGAAGCAGAAGCCTGTTATCAACGCGCCTTGAACATCAAGCCAAATTATTCGGAAGCCTATAATAACTTAGGACTAAGTTTGCAAAAACGAGGGCTGTTAGCAGAAGCAGAAACCGCCTATCGCAACGCCTTGACACATAATCCCAATAATCCAGAATCACACAATAACATAGGTATAGTTTTTCAAGCGCGTGGGCAATTTATGGAAGCGGAAGCAAGCTATCAACGCGCACTCGCCATAAAACCCAATGATGCCCAAGTCCATAATAATCTAGGTGAATTCTACAAAGATTTAGGGCAATTTCTGAAAGCAGAAACCAGCTTTCGCCGCGTGTTAGCCATTAATCCAGATCATATCGAAGCACACAGTAATTTACTGTTTGCCATGAATTACAATCCTGCCCATAGTCCCGCTGACTATTTAGCAGAAGCGTGTCGCTATGGACTAAAGGTAAAAAATAAAATCAACGCGCCTTTTACAACGTGGCATTGTGAAGAAAACCCTGAACGCTTGCGTGTGGGTATGGTGTTTGCTGATTTATCTAGTTCTGTGATCGGCTTGCTGTCAGAACTTGATAGCAGTTGTATTGAACTGATTGCCTATCCTACTCATACTAAAGCAAATGAATTCAGTGCTTACTTTAGCGCGATCCAGCCATTAAACACTTTAGACGATGAAGCCGCAGCGCGTTTAATACATACTGATGGCATTCACATTTTGCTTAACTTATCTGGTCACGATACCTACAATCGCTTGCCCGTATTCGCGTGGAAACCCGCACCGATACAAGTCAGTTGCTTAGGCTTACTTGCCACCACTGGGCTTAGCGAAATGGATTATATTCTCGGCGATCCTTACGCAACACCGTTAGCCAATAGCGACTATTTTTCAGAAACCATCTGGCAACTACCCGAATCCTATTGCTGTTTTAGTGTGCCAGAGATTGATTTGGATGTTAATGAATCTCCTGCTTTAAACAACTACGCCGTTACTTTTGGGTGTTTTAATCCGCTTAGCCTTATGACCAATGCAGTGGTAATTTTATGGGCGCGACTTCTCAACGCCGTGCCATACTCACGGTTATTATTAAAAACTGAACTATTAAACAACCCAGTAGTACGGCAAACAACCTGCCAACGCTTTGCCGAACAAGGCATTTTACCTGAGCGATTAATATTGGAAGGCGTGTCATCACACGCTGAATTACTTGCCGCTTATCACCGTGTAGACATTGCCCTAGATACCTTTCCTTACAATGGCACACACAGCAGCGCAGACGCTTTGTGGATGGCAGTGCCTGTAATTACCCATGCAGGCAGCCGTTGCGGTGAGAGTATTTTATCCAATGCCGAATTAGACGACTGGATTGCGACCGATGATGACGATTATCTGGCAAAAGCCGTTTATTTTTCTTGGGATATTGCCAAGTTAGCAGAATTAAGAACCCAGCTTCGTGAAAAAGTATTAGCGTCGCCATTATTTGATACAGTGAATTTTGCCAGAAATTTTGAAGCCGCACTGTGGAGTATGTACCAACAGTAGCGCAAGGTTTATTGTGATGAATTTAAATTGATCGATTAATGGAATACATTCGCTGTAAGTTATTGCCATTGTTATTCTAGCGCAGGACGGGCGTTTCCGACATCGCATAAGTCTACATGGCTTCGTGGGGCGGGTTATTCAACCCGCCCGCACCTTTAAATATGATGCGCTTCGTTCCTCAACACATCCTATGCTCATCTTATCGAGTTACATATAGTGCCTACCCCCTCGAAATCGGGAAGAGCCAAAATTACTAGCTTGTATGTCTTTTTACACATAATTGTTCTTATGCTATGCTAACCAACACTTAAACAGACTGCAACTATAGGGATATAGCGTGTTGTCAATCAAAATGAAATCGCCATAGTGAGTGAACATGACCGAATCAACGACTACCGAAACCGTACAAAGCATCATCGCTGAACTCAAAGATAAGCCAGGCGCGTTATTACCCATACTACACGGCATACAGGACGCGCTAGGTTATATTCCTGCCGATAGCGTTCCTGCTATTGCAGGGGGATTAAATTTGTCGCGTGCGGAAGTGCATGGCGTGATTAGTTTTTACCATTATTTCCGTGATACGCCAGCGGGCAAACACACGGTACATTTATGCCGCGCTGAATCGTGTCAGTCTATGGGTAGCAACGCGCTAGAAGCCCATGTTAAAAACACGCTAGGCATTGATTATCACGAAACCACGGCTGACGGGCTGTTTTCTTTAGAACCTGTGTATTGTCTGGGCAACTGCGCGTGTTCACCCGCTATGCAAATCGGCGAAGAGATTTATGGTCGAGTATCGGCTGAATCATTTGATGAAATCATTAACGACTTAGGAGTAGAGGCATGAGCATCACGGTTTATATTTCAGGTGACTCTACCGCTATTTCTATCGGTGCAAATCGCACTGCCGCAGCTGTGGTTAAAGAAGCAGCGCAACGGGGTGTAGAGATTAATCTAGTTCGCAATGGTTCACGCGGATTGTATTGGTTAGAGCCGTTGATTGAAGTGGTGGTTAATAATGAGCGGGTGGCTTATGGCGCAGTTAAGCCCAGTGATGTCGCTAGTTTGTTCGATGCTGATTTTTTGAATGGAGGACAACATCCACTTGCCTTGGGTAGCGTAGAAGAAATTCCCTATTTCAAAAAGCAACAACGCCTAACGTTTGCGCGGGTTGGCATTACTGATCCAATCAGTTTGGATGATTATATTGCTCATGACGGTTATCGCGGTTTAAAAAACGCTTTGGCATCCAGCCAAGCCGAGGTGGTTAAACAAGTCACTGATTCAGGTTTAAGAGGACGCGGCGGCGCGGCATTTCCAACGGGCATTAAATGGAATACCGTTTTAAATACCCCATCCGAACAAAAATACATTATCTGCAATGCTGACGAAGGCGATTCAGGCACATTCTCTGACCGTATGATTATGGAAGGCGATCCATTTGTACTGATTGAAGGCATGACCATTGCAGGGTTAGCGGTGGGCGCAAATCAAGGTTATATTTATTTGCGCGTTGAATATCCCCATGCCCATAAAGCCCTGAATGCCGCCATTGCTAAAGCCTACCAAGCCAATTATTTAGGCGATAATATTCAAGGCAGCGGCAAAAAATTTGATTTAGAAGTGCGTTTAGGCGCGGGCGCGTATGTGTGCGGCGAAGAAACGTCACTCATGGAAAGCTTGGAAGGTAAACGTGGTTTAGTGCGCTTCAAACCGCCCTTACCTGCTATCAGTGGTTTATTCGGTCAACCTACTGTGGTAAATAACGTCATTTCTTTAGCCTCTGTGCCAATTATTTTGGACAAAGGCGGCGATTATTACCGTGACTTTGGCATGGGACGTTCACGCGGCACATTGCCATTACAACTGGCGGGTAATTTAAAACACACGGGCTTAGTCGAAATTGCTTTCGGTATGACCTTGCGCGAATTGCTGTATGATTTTGGTGGTGGTTCTGCAGCTGGTAGACCGATTAAAGCGGTGCAAGTCGGCGGTCCTTTAGGTGCATTCGTCCCTGAATCACAATTTGACACGCCACTCGATTACGAAGCCTTTGCAGCAAACTGGACGGTATTGGGTCATGGCGGCGTTGTTGCGTTTGATGACACGGCAAATATGGCTGAGATGGCGCGTTATGCAATGGAATTTTGTGCGATTGAATCTTGTGGTAAATGTACTCCTTGCCGTATCGGATCAACACGCGGTATGGAAGTAATGGACGACATCATCAACAATGTTGATCGTGAAAAAAATGTCGTCTTGTTGCGTTCATTGTGTGACACTTTATTGAATGGTTCACTCTGTGCCTTAGGTGGTATGACCCCCTATCCTGTGTTAAGTGCGTTAAATCACTTTCCAGAAGATTTTGGCATTGATGAATAATTAGTTTTATTCGGTTACCACTAGGAAGCTGGAATCATGGCGGAAGAAACTACACCAACACATGAAAAAATAGCGAAACGGGCGGAAGATATTTCGATGGTAGCGGGTGTGGTATCTGCCGCTGTGACTGTTGGTGCAACAATAGCCGCCCCCACTGGCTTATCAGCAATCACTATCGCGCTTGGCATTACTAGCGCACCTTTAGTCGTTATGGCAGCACCTATTGTTGGTGCTGTTGCAACGGTGGCAGGTGTTGTTTCAAGTGGTGCATATTTTTATGCTAAATGGAAAAATCGCCAAAATTCTGGAAATCCCTAAAATGCAGAGTGGTGTTCGGTGTGCTATAGCCTAGTAATTAATAGGCTCAGTTTGATTAGCTAGTATCACACTAGCTAACCTATTTTGTTGACATATTGACTAAGTATTCTATAATGGGCGGGTGTTTCGGCTAATTCCAAAGTCAAACATAGATGTTTTAATAATTCATATCGTGGTGGGCGTAGCTCAGTTGGTAGAGTCCCGGATTGTGATTCCGGTTGTCGCGGGTTCGAGCCCCGTCGCTCACCCCAAATGAAGTAATTATAATCATCAGCGGCAACAATCAGAAGTATGATTTAAAAATGGTTGCCAGTGCTACATTTTACTTGTGTTTGAGGTGGTTTTTCTAAATCTAACACACGTCTAAGTCTATAAACGCAAGTTCTATTCAGAACAAGCGCAATCAATATTAAACTGAAAAAATAATCTCATCTCTTTGTTTTTACTCAAAGCAGCAGCTTAAAAACATTTTTGTTTTATGCTCAACGCAAAAGATTCTTTGACCTTTCTAAAAAACTTGCCAGCTCTATTATTACTGGAAGACTGTGATGCGGCAAAAATCCTAGAATTTTGTCAATGCTACGCTGAAATTCCTTGCATCATCTCAGCCTATAAGGGTGTTTATGTTTTTAAACTTTTCTAAGCAAACTATCCAACCATGACACAGGCAGAAGTCGCTTAAGTGCGGCGAATAAATAAGTGGGAAAGGTAACGTAGTAACGTATTTTGGGATGTTTAGCTTCTAATGCGTGAATGACTTTTTCGGTGACAGCTTTGGCAGGTAAAGTAAACTGAACCGCTGCCCCTTCTTTTTGTAAACGTTCTTCCATAACCTTATAAGTTTCTTTGTGGACGCTGCGTGCGGCATCAATATTTTTCTGATACAAAGCCAGACTGTTTTGTCTAAAGTTGGTTAAGATTGGACCTGGTTCTATCAGTGAAATATGAATATTCGTACCATGCAGTTCTAAACGCAGGGTGTCGGCTAGCCCTTCTAGGGCAAATTTGCTGGCGTTATACGCGCCACGATAACGCATGGCAACCAAACCCAATACTGAGCTGTTGTAGATAATTCGTCCATGTCCTTGTTGGCGCATGATGGGAATCAGCAGATTAGTTAATTCGTGAGTACCAAATAGATTGGTTTCAAATTGATAGCGCAATACTTCACGGCTTAAATCTTCCACCGCGCCTGGTTGACCAAACGCGCCGTTATTGAATAGAGCATCACAACGTCCATTGGTTAACGCCAGCATTTGAGTGACTGCTTGTTGAATGCTGAAACTATCAGCTAAATCCAGTTGCAGGCTGATAAAACCCTCTTGCTGTAAACGAACAACATCTTTTGTTTGTCTTGCCGTTGCAATGACTTGATGCCCTCTATTTTTTAAGGCAACCGCACTATCGTAGCCAATGCCAGAAGAGCAACCTGTAATTAATACCGTTTTTACTATTGTCATGAGCGGTACTAATTTTTTAATTCTTTCTCGGTAAGATAAAATGCTTTACCACTGCTGCAATTAACCAAGAAACTCAGCAAAATTTTAGTGCTTTTACCATCCAATTCAGAGGCTTCAACTCGCTCACATTCACCAGACGCTAATGCGTTTTCGGCAGCAGCTCGTCTTAAATGTTCAATATCGGCGAGTCTTTCTTGAAAATTTTTGACCAATACAGGTAATTTGTTAGGTACATAAGGCGGAATAGCAAACGGTGAATACTTTTTAGGATTAGCTTTGATGAGTGCTTGATTGCTTTCACTCTCAGCAATCGCCAGTTTATCAATAGCCGCTTGATTTTCCATTTGCTGTTGTTTGGTTAATTTTTGTTCGTCAAGCTTGGCTTGTTCTTCCTGTTGCTTTGACTCCTGTTGTTGTTTTTCCTTTTCCAAATCAGTAGCACCACCCGTTTTAATATTCAGCGTGCTATTAGCTATTCCTGCGCCACAAGGACTATATTGATAGTCCTTTTTACCAGACGCATCAACGCATTTATAAATATTATTAGCAAAGACATAGGAAGATATGAAGCAGCCCAAGATAATCAATGTAAATCTCATTTTTCCTCCAAAGCAAGTTAGATCGGCAATAATGTTGATAATAGTAACACTAAGCTAGCGTGTCGAGGCATAAAAAAGCTCATTAGCTATCATTACTAGTGTAAGTTAATCGCGTTAGTTTACACCATCAGTATAGACTAGCTAAAAATGTAGACTACGATTCAATGAGCTGATTTTTCAAAAGAGTACTAAAAATAACTGAATCAATGTTTTTTTATTTGAAATAATAACCATCAACGTAGATTGGGGCTGCATAGTTATGATAAACCACCATTTACTCACCAAGCTTGCCATCGCTTTGCTTATAGTAAGCAGCTTATCGGCATTGACAACTTATGGTTTGCCGATAGTATTGCGGTCAAAAATACTCGCCATCATAGAACAACAAACCAGTAGAAAAGCCTCGCTGGAAAAGGTTCAGTTTGCTCTATTACCACTGTCTATTAAGCTACAAAATTTTTCTATTCAAGAAGCTGATGGCAAGCCATTCGGTGGCTTTGATAGTTTTTATGTAACAGTGAATGCTTGGCAGTCGGTCAAACAGCGTGTATTTGTTATTGATAAACTGGCGATAGTAAAACCCATCGTTCGTCTTATTAAAGAAAAAAATGGTAATTATAATATTAATAGCTTGTTTAAATCTCAAGAAAATAATCAACAGGACACGCCGTTTTTTCCTGTCAATATCGGTTTGTTATCGCTATCGGATGGAAAGTTAGAGTGGGAGGACCAGCCCAGCAAGGAAACTATTCAGCCCATTAATTTCCGAATTGAAAACCTGAGTACGGCGATTAATAAAAAATGCCAATTAAGTTTGCAACTTAGCCTAGGATCAGGCGGACACTTGAACTGGCAAGGAGAAGCCAGTCTTAATCCGTTGCTATCAAACGGTCATATCGAGCTTAATGCGTTAAAACTGCCCCAGCTATTAGCTGTCAGTTTGCCAAAATCGATAGCGTTTAGTTTAAACGGCGATGCGTTATTCGACACCGATTACCATGTTAATTATGTCGATCAGCACCTCAACTTTACTGCCGATAAAGCTAAAATGGAGCTACGCAATTTTCAGTATACTGAAAAAGACCAAAATCCTATTCTGATTAAAACCCCTGAGTTTATTCACGAAACCGATCTTAAGATAACTTATGCGGACAATGCGTGGCTATTTACTGCCAATAAATCGAAAGTTAATCTGCGTGATTTTGAATTTTCTCAATTAACGCCAACGGAAACTTTCATCAAAGTTCCTAAGTTTACCCACGAAACCGATTTTAAAATTAGCTATGTACACGATGCTTGGCAATTTTTTGTCAATAACACTAAAGTTGAGCTGCGTGATTCACAACTCGCTTATTCAGACATCACAGTTAAAGTGCCAGAAACCGCATTAGAAACGGCTATCGATATTCGTCTTGTTGATGACAAAGTATTAGTAAATACTAAACAAGGTAAATTTAACAGTCATGGCGTTCAACTATTTGAAAAAAATCAGGACAAGCCGCTCATAGACATAGCCAACTTAGCACTGAATGGCGTTGACTTTACCCTAAACGAACAACAGCTTGCGATTGAATCCGTGTTAGCAAAAGATGCTGATTTTCGTACTTGGCTAAGCCCCAAAGGTATTTGCAATTATCAGACTTTATTCACTCCCACCAAAACGACACCCGTTATTAGCACTACCAAATCAACATCGACACCACTGGCGATTAAAATTAATACCATCGAGCTTACTAATTTTGGTACGACCTTTGAAGATAAAACCCAAGTCAAGCCAGTCATGGTTACGCTTAAACCCATCGATTTTAAACTCACAGCCTATAGTAATAAAACAGGCGTGAAATTACCTTTTCAGTTAACGGTTGGGATTAATAAAACGGGTAGTATTCAAGTCAACGGCGACACCGTTTTTGAACCGTTCGCAACAAATTTATCGATTAATGCCAAGGCAATAAACTTAGAACCCTTTCAATCCTACCTAGAAAAAATTGCCCATTTAGATATTATCGATGGGCAGTTGACAACGACGGGCAAACTCGCCGTTACCATGCCAGACAACCAGCCACTAGAGCTTAAATTTACAGGTGATTCTAGTATTAGCCAATTAATCACCCGCGATCAAAAATTCCACAAAGATTTCATCACTTGGAAAACATTAACTTTAAAAGCCTTGAGCGTTGATTTACAAAAAGACAGCTATACCGCTGACGCGCTGATTATTGATAAACCCTACACACGAGTGACTATCAAGAAAGACAAATCCGTCAATTTTTCAGACATCTTCATTTCTGACCCAGAACCCAGTAAAACGCCCATTAAAGCAAGCGTTCAGCATCCAGCTTATTTTAAATTGGCTAACATTCAAATCATTGATGGCTCTTCTGATTTTGCCGATAACTCGCTGACTTTACCTTTTGCCGCGCAAATTAAAAGTTTGGATGGGGGCGCGAGCGATATTTCCTCTGATAAAAAATCCACCATCAAACTGTCATTAAAAGGCAATGCCTACGATTTGTCACCCGTAGATATTGATGGGCATATCAGCCCTTATTTGGGGAATTACGATTTAAATTTAAACTTTAAAGGAATGCCCATGCCGTTAATTTCACCTTACATGGTACAGTTTGCTGGCTATAAAGTTGAAAAAGGCAAATTAACCCTAGGTCTAAAATATAAAGTTGTCAACGAAGAACTGACAGCGAGTAACAGTATATTAATTGATCAATTTGAACTGGGTGAAAAAGTTGACAACCCCAAAGCCGTTTCATTGCCTTTGGAATTTGCCGTTGCCTTGCTTAAAGATAGCGATGGCAAAATAAAAATTGATGTGCCAATTACAGGTAGTTTAAACAACCCACAATTTGATATGGGCGCGATTATCGCAGATGCGTTGAAAAATACTCTAAGTAAAATAATCTCATCACCTTTTCGCGCCATTGCATCACTCGCTGACAGTGAGGAAGACATGAGTACCATCAGCTTTAAAGCGGGTAATGCAATCTTGGATAAGACCCAACAAGAAAAACTCGCTGTATTAGCCAAAATACTAAAGGAGCGACCCGTATTGATTTTAGACATAAAAGGCACGGCATTCCAAACCCAAGATTGGTCAGCCATGCGAGAAGCCGCTTTGTATGATAAACTCAAAAAAATAAGAGCCGATGAAATTAATAAACAGGCAAACATAAAAACAGTAGCCGAATATGTCAAACTATCGGATAGCGATTACAAACGCCTATTAGCAGAACTATTTATAGAGACATTTCCAAAATTGGCAAAAAAATCACTACTTGGCACACCCGAACTCATTGACAGCAAAGCAGGTGATTTTTATGAAGTAGCTAAACAACAATTGTCCACTGCACTTAAACGCGAGCAACCCCGACTTAAAAAACTTGCAGCACAAAGAGCCCAAGCAATCGCTAGTTATCTGGTACAAAAAGGCGGTGTTGCTAATGAGCAAGTCTTTATTCTTGATCCCTCAGTTGATCCAAAAAGAGATAATAATGAAATTGCTAGTTTATTGTCGTTGAAAGCTAATTAATGGCAAACATTTTACGGTAATAGCTAAGTCTATTAGACTCTTTAAATGCTTTCCTTCAAAAATATCATTAAGTAACAAAGGCTCATTAAAACCAATGAATAGTATTCTCTCAAAATCATTACCCCTATTTTGTTTATTAAGCTTAGTCAGTCAATCTACTGCTGCCTTTGAATGGACTTCTAATGATATTCAACTACTACATGGCAATGATTTTAAATTGGGTGATAAAGAAAGAACTACTATTACAATCGAACATTCCGATGCTTGGAAGTATGGTTCTAATTTCTTTTTTGCTGATATTATTGCCCGCAACGATATTGGTGTCGAAATTTATGCGGAGGTTTATTCTTATCTGAGTTTAAATAAAATATCTGGTCATGATTGGTCGCTAGGAGTCATTAAAGATGTTTCCCTAATGGCTGGATTAAATATCAGTAATAAACCCGAAAATGATAATTTCAAAGCCTACTTGCTGGGGCTTAATTTTGAACTATCTGCGCCATTATTTGATTATTTACAAATCAGTGTATCGGCTTATAAAGATGATAATCTCAGCAACAAATATGGCACACAAATCACCCCTGTCTGGAGTATTCCATTTGAACTAGCTGAATTAAAATTCAAATTTAGAGGCTTTACTGATTTTAATATCGGCAATACCAATGCTTCGGGTATATTTACCATTCTTTCTCAGCCACAATTATTGTTAGATGTCGGTGATTTGGTTGGTTTGAAGAGTAATAAAGTTTATGTCGGCACAGAATATTCCCATTGGCACAATAAATTTGGTATCAAAGGCGTTGATGAACACGTTGTTCAAGCAATGGTTATTAGTTTTTTCTAGCTTAACTCTTATCAGAGCCGCTAAAAAAGGCGTATGCTAGTATTTTTCCTTAACAAATACCAAAACTGTCATGAAATCTCTTGCAAAAATAACGCATCTTGATCAGCTAACATTTGATAATCGTTTTATTGGAGAATTACCTGCTGATGAAGAGCCGCTTAATACTCGCCGTCAGGTATTTGGTGCGTGCTATTCAAAGGTATTGCCCACGCCAGTAACAAAACCACACTGCGTTGCGTATTCCTACGAAGTTGCTGATTTATTGGATTTAAGTTATGAAGTCTGTGCATCCAATGATTTTACCCAAGTTTTTGCAGGCAATCGTTTAGCCAATGGCATGGAAAGCTATGCTACTTGTTATGGAGGGCATCAATTTGGCAACTGGGCGGGACAATTAGGTGATGGACGTGCCATTAATTTAGGCGAAGTGATTAATCAACGTAGTGAACGCTGGGCATTACAGCTTAAAGGCGCGGGAGCTACGCCTTATTCACGCAATTCAGATGGCTTAGCGGTGTTGCGTTCCTCAGTGCGAGAATTTTTATGCAGCGAAGCCATGTATCATTTAGGCGTGCCGACTACCCGTGCGTTGAGTCTAACGCTAACAGGTGAAACCGTGGTGCGAGATATGTTTTATGACGGCAATCCACGCGCAGAACTGGGTGCAGTGGTGTGTCGTGTCGCCCCCTCATTCACCCGTTTTGGCAGCTTTCAAATTTTAACTGCGCGTAGTGATACTTCTTTATTAAAAACACTCGCCGATTACACCATACGCACCGATTTTCCCGAATTAGGTGAACCCTCAACCGCTGTTTATACACAATGGTTTAGCGAAATATGTCGCCGCACTGCCGAAATGATTGTCCATTGGCAACGTGTCGGCTTTGTACATGGGGTAATGAATACCGACAATATGTCTATTCTAGGCTTAACCATTGATTATGGTCCTTACGGTTGGCTAGAAAATTATGATCCTAATTGGACACCTAATACCACCGATGCCGATATAAAACGCTATCGATTCGGCAGACAGCCTGCTATGGCTTATTGGAACTTAGTTCAATTAGCAAATGCGTTGTATCCACTAATTGAACGCATAGAACCATTAAAAGCGGGCTTAGCGGTTTATAACGACACCTTTGAACAAGGCTGGCAAACCATGATAGCCGCTAAGTTAGGCTTAACGGTTTTTGACGAAACATTGTGTAGCGAACTGTTAGCCTTATTGCCGCTGGTTGAAACTGATATGACGATTTTCTTTCGCCAACTTGCCCTAATTGATAGCGATCTTGAATTAGCGCAAAGCGTAGATCATGCCATTGAACAACTTGCCGATGCCTACTATTTACCAGAACAACTTACCGCCGATTATCGAGAACGCTTAAACCACTGGCTTAGTGCTTATATTCAAACGTTAAAACAGCAAGCCGTGCCTAATGAAGTTAGACGTGAGGCTATGAATGCAGTTAATCCCAAATATGTATTACGCAATTATCTAGCCCAACTTGCCATCGATGATGCCGAGCAAGGCAATTTTGCCAAAATTCATGAATTATTAGAATTACTGCGTCACCCATATCACGAACAAACCGACAAACAACAGTTTGCCGCTAAACGCCCAGATTGGGCAAGACAACGAGCGGGGTGTTCGATGTTATCCTGTAGCTCTTAAAGAACAAGCGGGGATATTTTCTAAGATACTTATTTCTAGTGCAGGCGGTAATGTCAAGCTATTGACTACACCGACTTGAATATTACCTAAAAAACTTAATTTCTGCTCAATAGCTAATTGTAAATTAATAGCTAAGGGTTTAAAGTTTTCTGCTTTATTTAATTCAGTGGTGCGTTCTAAAAATAGTAATACTAAAATCGGTAGTTCATGATTAGTAAATAGCGATTGCGCATAAGGTGATAATATTGCTTCTTGTGCGCGATAACTAGCAAACAATCCTAATAAAGTATCTCTGATTTTTTTACTGACCTCATCAACTAAATAAGGACGGGCTGAACTAATATTGACGGTATTTAATTGTTCAGGTCTGAATTGAGATTTTATGGCTTTAATTTTTTCACTATCTGCATCGATAGTAAAACGTAACTTACTATTTTCATCGGATGCCACAACATATTTTATTTCCATTAATAACAATCCTTTATCGGATAATGCTATAAAATCGACACCTTTTAAACTTTGATTTTTAATTTTCTGGTAAAAATACTGTTCATCATATTTACAAACTTGCCATTTATCAGAAAATTCAAATACTAATTTTCCACCTGCTGTTTGTTCGGTGAAAATAGTTGTCATAATTTCTACCATTGGCTATACATTAAAGATTGTTCTTGGTCATATAAAGCCAATTCTTCTTCTAATGCAACAATGGTGGTTAATTGATTTAAGCGTTCGCCTTGCTCTACAGTAACGCCCTGTTCAGTACGCACTAAACTGAAAAAAGCGGCAGGAACTTTGTTATTTGATTGTCCGATAAGATAATCAAAATATTTCATTAAAAATAAATTATGGGTAGCAATAACAATTTGAATGTTATGTTGACTTAGCTCCACCAGAAAAGATACTAATTGCTTGATTAATCTAGGATTTAAATTTGTTTCAGGTTCATCCCAGAATAGAATACTATTTTCTTTTAACGAATCATTAGCAATTAAATAAGACAACATACCCAACTTACGCCAGCCTTCAGCTACCATAAAAATATTCATCTCACCATTTTGTGTTTTTAAATAAAAATTATTACCTCTAAACACAATTTTACCCCCCATAATCTTCTCTAATTTATTAATTAATAATTGATTAGGTTCTTTTAATAATGGGTTGTCAAGAGCTTTACATAAATCGTAATAGGTTTCATCAAATGATAGTTCGTATTTTTCGTATAAACTGATGAAGTTTGGAAAAATAGATAATACTTCTTTAGCAGGAAAAAATAGTGGCTTATTCACCAATGCCGCATGAGGAACACTACCATTAATAGTTATAT
>Ga0194060_10001278_pt1 | contig 17979 bp, 18 predicted proteins | sample SepL225m_MetaG_FD_163427 | JGI IMG/M metagenome (GOLD analysis project Ga0194060, IMG submission 163427) | Anoxic zone freshwater microbial communities from boreal shield lake in IISD Experimental Lakes Area, Ontario, Canada - Sep2016-L222-5m | ecosystem: Environmental > Aquatic > Freshwater >...
TAATCCAATTAGCAGACTCGCCCTTCGAGTGCTAACGCAAACTCTAAAGCAGGTCTGGCGAGGCGTCAAAAGATGGGAGTCGTTATGCCAGAGCTTGAATTGGCCTCAAATCCGAGCTTAGAGGGCGCTAAGCCCTGTGTAACAGCCAGTGAACCCAACGCTGCAACCATCGCCCCGTTATCGGTACATAAATTCATTGGTGGGATTCGAAGTTGAATGTCGGCCTTCGTGGCTCGTTCCTGGGCCAGGGAGCGAAGCCGGCTGTTTGCAGCCACCCCGCCCGCGATTATTAAAGTGTCGATACCGGTTTCTTTGGCCGCACCAATCGCTTTAATCAGAAGTACATCTACAACTGCTTCTTGGAAAGATGCCGATACATCTGCGCGCAAGTGATCTGGAGTCTTCGCTAAATATCTTGCGACTGCAGTTTTCAAACCCGAAAAAGAGAAATCATATTTATGTTCAATTAAATCCCGAGCCAAAGTCAATCCTCTTGGAAAATCAATTGCCTTTGGATTTCCCGATTTTGCATCGAGATCTATTGCCGGACCACCTGGAAAACCAAGTTCCAAAATTCTTGCAATTTTGTCGAAAGCCTCTCCGGCTGCATCATCAATTGTTGAACCAAGAGTTTTAACATCACTCGTTAAGTCATTTATCTGCAAAATGGAACTGTGCCCACCGCTTACTAATAAGGCAATTGCTGGGTCTAACTTATGATCAGAATTCAGCGAATCAACTGCTATGTGCGCAGATAAATGATTAACACCATAAAGCGGTTTGTCTAAAGCAATTGCAAGACCGGCGGCACTTGATGTTCCAACCAAGAGCGCACCTATTAATCCCGGACCAGCAGTAACTGCAAAGGCATCGATATCTTTAATCGAAACTTTGGCATCGCTAAGGGCTTGGGCAATAACACTCTGCATTGCTTCTAAATGTGCCCTGCTAGCAATTTCAGGTACGACTCCCCCAAATCTGGCATGTTCTTCAACGCTAGATGAAATTACATTTGCTAATAATTTGCGTCCAGAAACAATACCGACTGCAGTTTCATCACACGAAGTTTCGATTCCTAAAACTAGAGCATCGGAGTTTTTCACTTTAGCTCCTTGCGCATGACAATCGCGTTCATGCCTGGACCATAATAATCTTTACGTAGCGAAATTTTAATAAATCCAAATGATTCATAGAGCGGAATTGCCTCTTCATTTCCAACCCGCACTTCAAGCATGATTGCTTCACACTTCTGGGTGCGAGACCAATCAATCAATCTGCGAAGAAGTTCACGTCCAATACCTTTGCGGCGATGGCCATCGGCAACAGTAAGTGTTAGAACATCTGCTGTTCCAGCTAAATTAACTACGCCGGCATAAGAAATTAGCTCTCCATTAAATTCTGCTGCGACATACATGCGATCGTTGCCGGCATATTCTTCTTTTAATTGCGCCATCGTCCAGGCTGCTCTGCCATATGCAGATTTCTCAATTGCAAATACTGGAACTAAATCGAGTGGGGTTAGCGGGCGAAATTTCACACCGACTGGAGCGGGATAGGCATCAGGCCTGCGCACATAAATCGGTTGGCTATAAATTGCACCAGATTTTGCAATCTCAATAAGCGCCACAGGATCGGGGAACTGCTCTTGCATTTCACCGAAAACTGGTACTTGCAAAGCATCGAGTTGGATTGGCTGACAAACGGCTGGTTCACCAATTCGTACTCCATTTGTAAACCTGGCAAAGAAAACTTCTTTGCGCCGAGCATCTACTGCAACTATAAAATCTTTCTCACTAAATTGACTCGCGATTGCATCCAGGCTGCAAACTCCTACACATTTAATCCCTCGTGCATAAGCAAAACTTTGGGCGAATGAAATTCCAACCCGAAGTCCAGTGAATGGACCCGGCCCCATTCCGACAATAATTTCATCAATATGATTTTGAATCTTAAGCGCATCAGATACAAGTTTTGGTAAGACTTCACCATGCGAGAGTGCGCCATCGTGATGTGCTTGGAAAATTACTTTCCCATCTTTAACCAAGGCGACGCTGGTTCTAGATGTAGATGTGTCAATTGCAAGACAGGTGCTCATATTTGAAGTTCCGCAAATCTATTCCCATGTTTAATTATCGTGACTAAACGTTGGTCATCTGATTTCCCGAATTCAATTTGTATTTCTAAATAATCATCAGCAAGGCGATCAGCTAAACCTTCGCCCCATTCAACAACCGTGATGCTATTTGGCAGATAACTTTCTAAATCTAAATCATCAAATATTGCCTTTGATTCTCCTTGCAAGCGATAGGCATCAACATGTACTAATTGAATCGCCCCCGGATGAATTCTTGAAATTACGAAGGTTGGTGATGTTATGTTTTCAATTCCTAGCGCGCTTCCAATGCCCTGAGTTAACGCAGTCTTGCCAGCGCCAAGTGGTCCTGAAAGAAGTATTAAGTCCCCGGCCCGCAATTGTTTTCCGATGCGCGCACCAAAAGACTTCATCTCGTCAACGCTATTAATATCAGCCACTAGGCAAGATTACTCGCTTGAATTGCATAAAAAAGCGGGGCCAGAATTAACTGGCCCCGCAATTTAAGTTATATCTAGGAATTAATCCTGATACTTCAACTCATTTGGTTGGTAATCGGGATCAGTATTTAGATACGGAACCTTTACCAATAATGAATCAATAACGCCCTGACTTGGAATTCTTCCAGTCTTGGCTGATGAGGCAAGCAGACGTACCCAAGTCATGAGTTGATCCTTAGTGAAAGACTCGTGACCAACGCCTGATGGCGATATTGCGGCCTTCGTATCAGGAAGTCCGGCTGCTGTGAATTGTGTATATGTTTCTGGAGTCATCGCATACATTGCAATTGTGTTCCAAACTGGCTTGCTCTTTAGAAGAGCTGAGATATCTGAAGCACTTGTGGCTGCATTGTATTTTGATTGCCATGCAGCAAGGCGAGCATCGTAAGAAGCTCTTGCCTTACTTACATATAGCGGAGTATTGCCTGGCAAGACCAAGCGATCTGCTTCATTTGAAAGCAGAACTACTGGCTTTGCTGTATTGAATGCTGACTTATCAAGTGCAGCAACCTTTGCCATTGCAGTTGCATCACCGGTGACGCGTGGTGCTGCAGCAAGCATTGCAAGCATCGCATTGATTCCATCATCACCAGATAGGCCAAGGTTGAAGCGACCTAGATCTGCATCTGAAAGAAGTGCTGTGAAGTCAGTCTTGGTGTTGTCATAGAAACCAGCACCTACAACTTCAGATACTGCTTGGCCACCAAAGTAGGCAGTTCCAAGAAGTTCACCAGCATTTTGCAGTACTGCAAGAGTTGCGTTGATGCTCTGTTCTGGCACAAGTGCGCTCGTTGAAATTCCATCAAAGTTCGCAGACTTTGTTGGAAGACCAGCAATTAATCCTGCAAGTAGAAGTGCAGAACGTTGTGGGATTCCAGAAGTTGCAAGAGCTGCTGGATAAGCCAATGGAAGTGAACCAGAGTCCTTGCTCCATTGTGTTAGAAGAGTTACAACCTTTGCGAAGTCACCAAGTACTGCGTAGTGACCAGGAACGCCCTTAGTTCCCATAGCTGTGCAGCCCTTGATTGTTGGATCAAAGAAGACACTGAATACATAGAGCATGTCGCAACCAGATTTAAGTTCATTATTAATTGATGGTGTTACACCAGCAAGAATTCCAACAGCATCCGCAGCATTTGGATACTTCTCGATGAATGGTGTCAAAATTGCACCAGCCATTGAAGCTCCATAAACAACGGTCTTTTGAATTGAAATGCGCGCCTTAGTAATAGTTACTAATTCATTTAGCATTTCAACGCAGTCAGCTGTATTCCAGCCATGCAATCCATTAGAAGAACAGTCATATGCAGCTAAGCCATAGCCCAATGTGAGCATTGACTTAGTTGTGTCAATCTTGTGATTAACACTAGTTGGGGCCATTTGCTCGACACCCTTTGGCACTGTGTAGCCAGGGTATGGATATGAAGGACGGATACCGTGCTGCCAGAAGTAGAAAGTTCCGTTGTAATTATCTGGAACCATCGTCTTGTACGCAGCGCCGTTGCTCAACTTACCTTCGCAGGTAATAACACCAGTCTTTGCTGCAGTAATGCAGGTTGGATCAGCAGCATTTGCTGGTGCTGCAACCGCAACAACCAGACCAGTTGCGATTAGCGCACTTGCGCCAAGTGTTGCAATCAGTTTTTTGAAATTAGTATTTTTCATTTTATCCTCACGCAACCTTTGGAAGTGCATCAGCAGCAATAGCTGGACGCTTATAGCTGGAAACTGTTACTGCGCCAGATCCGGAATCCGTTGTGTAAACAACGCGCTTTCCATCAATAGGTGCAAGAAGTGTTGTGGCGTCATATTCACCAAGCCAGAAACCGGTGAAAGCTTCGTGAGTTGATTTTGAATAGCCAAGTGGTGCAAATGCTGCGCTGCTTAACTTCGAACCATTGTTCTCAAGGTAAGCAATCAACTTTGCCCGAGTCAAATCTTTTCCGACTCCCATTAGAGCTTCAGTAGCAAGGTAGGCGATGTTCATGCCTTGCATAACGTTGTTATCCCAACGCTTATCTGGACCCTTGTTGAAGTCATCATTGATCTTCTTGAATGCTGTTACATACTCATCAGCAGCATCACCAGGAGCTGGTGCATGTGAAGCAGAAATTGTTCCGGCAAGCATTGCTGCGCTTGTTGCTGCAGGTACGCCCTTTGCGCCAAGAATTGTTTGGAATGTTGTTGCATCTGCACCAACGCTTATTACTGCCCACTTTGTTGGCTTATATGCAAGCGCGCCAGCTGTTGCATAAGCAACGGCGGTAGCTGAAGAAACGGCGGCGATAATTACGATTTCTACGCCGTTAGCTTTTAATTGGCCAAGTTGTGTTGCAAGACCCAATGATCCTTGAGTTCCAGCTACGAATGATGCAGCGGTTTTCTTGGCTTCGAATTTAAGTCCTGCGGCGGTGAAGCCTGCAAGTGCGTTACGGCCGAAGTCATCTGACTGATACAAAATACCAATCTTCTTATCGGCATACTTTTCCTTTAGGTATTTACCAAGAATTTTGGCTTCAACTGTATAAGTTCCAAGTCCGCCAAATGTTGTTGGGTACTTCTTAGGATCGGTATAGAAACCGCTGTATCCACTGTTTACAAAAATATCTGGAATCTTACGACGGTTGATATCTTTGATAATTGAAACGTGAGTCTGGGTTCCGATTGAACCGAAGAATGCAAAAATCTTATCTTCGTTTATTAATTTTGAAGCGGTGCTAATTGTTAGACCAGCTTTGTAGGTGTCATCTTTAACTACAAGTTTGATACTACGTCCGTTGACACCACCCTTTGAATTTACATAATCAAAGTAGGCGCGTGCTGCGTCATCTACTTTGTTATAGCCAGGGCTTGCTGCACCGGTTTGTGGCAATTGCATACCAAGAACGATTTCAGAAGCTGAAACTCCTGGATCACTTGCTGCAGATGCCGAAACACTACTTATTACTAGAGACCCCACCAGCGCTGATGCGACTACGGTGAGAATCAGAGGTTTGCGAAGATTCACTGCATTCACTCTTTCTACTGCACTCTCGCCATGGGACTGAGAGGCTCAGCCCATGGGAATCGGACGGGTGCGTCCGAATCTGCCCAAAGATTAACCCTGAGTTAACGGCAAGTGAAGAGCCATGCGGGCGTAAATTCATAACAATCGAGCAACTTTTACGCTCAAGTGCGTCCAATGTGGAGTGGTTAGTGCCTCTTACGGTGGCGCAGGTGTTCCAAAGCCCCAGCGGCCCCGCGCGGATTTAGAATCACGGTTATTAGTAACAATAATCCTATGGTCAGAGCCGGCAGATAAGTTCCGATATTTTCTGGAATCGCAAAATTCTTTGTAATTTTCTCTATTAAGTCTGGCAAGAAAACAATTGCAAACGTTCCAAATATTGCACCGCCGATTGAGCGCAGCCCTCCGATAACCGCAGCCGTAAGAAGTGTTAGTGAAAGATCGGTTGGATAAACACTTGGCGCAACAAGGCCACGAAAACCGTAGAGCGCACCTGCTAGGCCGGCGAGACCAGATGCGCAGACAAAAACAATCACCTTTGTACGCCCAATATTAATTCCAGCAAGCGCAGCGGCAACTTCATTGTCACGGACTGCCCGCCAAGTTCTGCCAGTTCTGGTATTTGAAAGATTTAATACCGCAAATAGCGCAATTGCAGTAAATGGTAGAACAACATAAAGCGACCATACTTCTATGCTTATTTCACCAAGTAAATTCGTTAACCAATCTGGTGGATTTCCGTAATCGACACTTAGGCCAACATCGCCACTGAAAAAACCTTCAAATCGAACAGCTATCGATGGAATAGCGAGTGCCATTACCAAGGTTGTTCCAGCCAAATAGGGTCCGCTTAACCTAGCTGCGGCAAGTCCAAGAAATAAACCGAAGAGCGCAGAAATAAATATTGCAAGAATAAACGAAATCCACATTGAGAAACCTAAGCGCGTTACTAATAACGCAGAGCTGTATCCCCCGACAGCCATGATTGCACCTTGACCAAGTGAAATTTGGCCAGAAGCACCGGTCAATAAAGTGATCGAAAATACTGCGATTAGCAGAGTTGCAATATTTGTAAGTTGAGATTGGTTATAAGCATCGAATTGATTGCTTAACAGAATAATGAAAATAAAGAATACGATTGCAAGTAATGTGCTGCGAAGGCCAATTATTTTGTGGGTTTTAACCTTAGACATTTCGCACCTCCTTGCTCCCCAAGATTCCTTGCGGCCTAATAAATAGTGCAAGCAATAAGAAGGCCAGGATTGCAATAAAGACATTTTCTGGTGCGCTGTATACATTCACAAAAGAGATTACGTATCCCAGAATAAAACCGCCAAGAACCGATCCAGCCAAGCTTGAAAGCCCACCTACTACTGCTGCTGTAAAGCCAATAATAAGAAGTAGATCTAAGGTATTTGGCGAAAGATTTGTTCTAGGGGTAACTAATAAACCAGCGAGAGAGGATGCGGTTCCAGATATCGCCCATCCTAAAGTTCTAACTGATCCAACTTTAATTCCACTTAATCGAGTCACTTCTGGGTTTAGTGCGCTTGCCCGCATTGCGAGTCCCATGCCAGTTTTTGTGAAGAAGATAGTCGTTAAAACGAGGGTAAGAAAAACAACTCCAATTACAAAGAGGTCAAAACCCGTAATTGCAAGATTAGTTGAACCAATCTTTATTGCATTTGGGGCAACTGGTGATGGGAAGCCACGCTCTTCACCAGCCCAAAGAATTCCAGCAAGAGCTTTCAAAACTCCAAGAATTCCGAGCGATGCGATTACCGGAATTGTGGTTCGCATTGATTGGCTATTTAGTAACTGTGAATTCTTGCGCGAAGTAAGTGGCCGCATTAATCCCAGATCAACTAGCGCGCCTAGCACTGCACCACTAACCAACGCAATTACAAAGGCGCTCCAGTAAGAATAATTGTGTTGGATCAATTGGGATGCAATATATGTCGTGAACATTGCTTGGCCCATCTGCGCAAAATTAACAATGCCAGCGCCACGCCAAACTAAAACTAGACCAAGCGAAACAAGTGCATAGATTGCACCTTGCGCAGTTCCCGAAAATAGGGCTGTTAGAAATGAGTTCATCTAATACCCCAAGTAAGCAGCTCGAAGGGATGAATCGGCAATCATAATTTTGGCTGGAAGATCGGCAACAACTTTCCCAAGAGAGAGCAAAATTCCGTGATCAGCAACTGCAAGTGCGGTATTTGCATTTTGTTCCACAAGCAAGACTGTTAATCCGGTAGATCTGCAAAGTTGATTTACGATATTAATAATTTGTGCCGATATGAGAGGAGCCAATCCAAGTGACGGTTCATCAAGTAACAATAATTTTGGACGCGAAACAAGCGCCCGGCTTATCGCCAACATCTGTCGCTCGCCACCAGATAGCGAGCCAGCTGGCTCATTGCGACGCTCATAAAGAATAGGAAAAAGTTCATAAACTTCTCTGGTTGCGATGGCTAAATCTCCGCGTGCAATTCGACGACGAAATAGCCCGCCGAGCTCAATATTTTCAGCAACGCTAAGTTGTGAAATTACAGCGTGACCTTCGGGTACTTGAGCAATTCCGCTTCTTACAATTGCTTCAACACTCTTATGGGTTAATTCTTGATCGAACCACTTAATCGATCCGGTTGTAGGTCGCTCTAAACCTGAAATTGTGCGCAGTAGTGTGCTCTTTCCGGCTCCATTTGCTCCGATTACAGTTGTAATTAATCCGGGTTTGGCTTGGAAGGTAATTCCATTTAGCGCTTTAACTGAATCAAACTCAGTTACTAGATCAGTGATTTCTAGCATTAGGCACCAAGTGTTGAATTCTCATCTGGATTATCAGTGTGACCTAAATATGCTTCGATTACCGCAGGATTGCGCTTCACTTCGTCATAATGACCAGATGCAATTAATTTTCCAAAGTTCAAAACATTTACCGTATCTGAAATCTCGCGCACAAAATCAACATGGTGTTCCACAATTAGTATCGAACAGCGGCGTTTAATCTGCTTTATCAAAGCAGCAAGTGCATCAATATCATCTTGACCAAGACCTGCAGCTGGCTCGTCAAGAAGTAGGAGCTTTGGATTTATGACAAGAGCTCGGGCAAGTGCCACACGTTTAGAATCGGGATAACTAAGTTCTGATGGCTTGCTATCAATTAGCGCACTTGCACCAGTCCAAGCAAGGGCTTCTTCGGCACGTTGTTTTAAACCAGCTTCAACTTTGCCAGAAAGTCCAAAGAGTTCTTTCATAAAGTTTGGTTTGTAATTCTTATCAGCGCCAACCATTACATTCTGCAGTACAGATAATTCGTTAAATAGCCCCACTCCTTGCAAAGTTCTGGTTATTCCAAGATCAACTAATTCATGTGGTTTAGGAAATTCGCGTTCTATGCCTTCAAATTTAAATGTTCCGGAATCGCTCTTTACTAAACCTGAGATGCAGTTAAATACCGTAGTTTTCCCGGCACCATTTGGTCCAATTAAACCAACAACGCTATTTTTTGGAACATCAATTGAAACGCTAGTTAGTGCTTTTACGCCACCGAAGGAGACCGAGAGGTTCGAGATGGAAAGCAGGGATGAACTCACGCGTAGATTCTAGGCACGCGGCTAGCAATTCGCGTAACAATTTCATAATTAATTGTTCCTGCCGCTGCCGCCCAGTCATCGATTGAATATCCAAGGCTTCCAAATACTTCAGCTATATCCCCAGCTTTTGCATTGGAATCTGGGCCAAGATCCACAACAAATTGATCCATCGATACTCTGCCAATAATTGGTGCCTTTGCACCTGCGACAAATACCCCTGCCTGATTCGTTGTATTACGTGGAATTCCATCGGAATATCCCATCGTGATAATTGCAAGTTTGGTATCGCGAGAAGTTACTTCAGTTGCGCCGTATCCGACCGGAGATCCGGCAGGGACTCGCTTTACTAAATGCACTTCGGCTTTAAGTGTCATTGCTGGTTCAAGTTCCAAAGTTTGAGAGCTGCCCAGTGTATTTACATCAGGACTTAGCCCATACATTGAAATACCTAAGCGAACAATGTTGTGGTGTGAACTTGGATTGGTAAGTGTTGCAGCAGAGTTGGCAAAATGAATATGTGTTGGGTTGATTCCAGCGCCTTGCAATTGTGTTAACCGAACTTCAAACTCTTGCATTTGGCTAATATTTTCAGATTCATTAGGTTCATCGGCCCGGGCAAAGTGTGACCAAAAACCAATAACATCAACTTCTGCTCCTTTAATTGCAATTAGAAACTCTTCCCATTCGCCAAGCAAACCGCCACGTGTCATGCCGGTATCGACCTCGATATGAACTCTTGGTTTCTTGCCCAACGCTTTTCCAGCGGCAACAATTAATTCAAGATGTCTCAGTGAAGGAATTGATAAATCAATATCTAGTTCAATTGCTCTCTTAAAATCCGAACCAGGCGGTGTCAACCAAGAAATGATTGGGACCGTAATTCCACTTTCGCGAAGACTCTGTGCTTCTTCAAGTAAGGCAACACCAAGCCAAGTTGCTCCAGAAGCAATTGCACATTTTGCAACAGGCACTAAGCCATGTCCGTAAGCATCCGCTTTCACAACGGCTAATATTTCTGCCGCTGTATTACTTTTAATTAGCGAAATATTATTTGCAATTGCTTTCAAATTCACTTCCACTGTTGCGCGCATTAGTTCGCCTCAACAATTACCATGGCAGATGCTATTCCGCCATCATGCGAGAGCGTTAGATGAACTGTGTGGTTTTTTAAACGTTTCGCCATCTCGCCTCTGAATACAAAATTTGGCTTGCCGCTCGCTTCATTAACTACTTCAGCTTCCTGCCAATTAAATGCAGCTTTGGCATTTAGCGCCTTCGCTAGCGCTTCTTTAGCGGCAAATCTTGCTGCCAGGCTTGAAGATTTTAATTTGGATTCGTTCGGGGTGAAAACCCTATTTAGCAATCCTGGGGTGCGATCTAACGACTCTTGAAAGCGATCAATAGCTACAACGTCAATGCCAATACCAATTATTGATGTCATTAGGATGGCTGCTTATCTGATGGAATGAATCGATCTATTGCAATTATTGCAACAAGAAGTGCGCCGCCGATGAATACGCCGCCAAGTAGATCAGAGAACCAATGCGTGTTTCTAATTAGCGAAACAATAAATACGGTTGCTGTTATTAGTCCAACGATCGGATATAACTTAATGCCTTCAAAAGGCGCTCGATTCGTGTAGCGGTAAATCAAGTAAGCCAGAAGCCCCCAAGTTATCAAGGCATTAGAGGCGTGCCCACTTGGGTACGACAGACCATTCGCATGCAGCACATCAATATAAAGTCTTGGCTTTGTTCGCCCAATCACAATCTTCGAAACTCCTACAACTAGATTAAGTGAGAGCAAAGCTAGAATCGAAAGATTTATCGGGCGAAATGACTTAAACCGCCAACTAATAATTGCAGCAGATATAAGTAAAACCGTCGCGGTGAACCAACGAAGTCCTAGATCATCCAATCCAATCAAAATATGTCCAGCGAGACCTTTGAAGTGGGGATTCTTAAGATTCAAAATGTAATGATCAAAGCGATAGAGCCAACCGCGTGTTAGAACTTGCTGCGTAATAAATAGAAAACCAAGAAAGAGTAGACCTGAAACACGTAGCGCATGAAACATTTCATCGCGACGTTTGGCCAGCAAATCCGTTGTCATCTCACTCGACCGTTACTGACTTAGCTAAATTTCTTGGTTGATCAACATCGTTACCTCGAGCAATTGCCATTTCATATGCAATAACTTGTAGCGGAACAACTGCAAGAATTGGTTGCAAGAATTCGTGCGTTTTTGGAATTCGAACTAAATAATCTGCCGCTGGAAGTTTTGAATCGGCAATTGCAATAATCACTGCGCCTCTGGCTTTAACTTCTTGAATATTAGAAGCCATTTTCTCTGCCAACAATGAACCAGCCGCAGGCATAATCGCAACTACAGGTGTTCCTTCTTCAATCAAAGCGATTGGGCCATGTTTTAGTTCGCCACCGGCAAAACCCTCGGCATGCATATAGGCCAACTCTTTTAACTTTAGAGCGCCTTCCAGCGCAGTTGGAAATCCAACATGGCGGCCAAGAAATAACATCGAGGATACTTGGCTAAATTTTCTAGTTAATTCGCGTAGTGGTTCAACAGTTTCTAATACCTGCTCTACCTTTGCCGGAAGCTCTGCGAGTTCGGATTCAATTTCATTAATAAGGTTCTCTGAAATAGTTCCTCTTACTCGCCCAAGATGTAAGCCGATTAGATACATCGCAATTAGTTGAGTTTCAAAAGCTTTAGTGGATGCAACTGCAATTTCAGGACCCGCATGTGTGTATAAAACGCCATCGGATTCTCGCGGAATTGTTGAACCATTTGTATTGCAAACTGAAAAGACAATTGCGCCCTTTTCTTTCGCATAACGCATCGCCATTAAAGTATCCATCGTTTCGCCAGATTGAGATATTGGGATCAGCAAAGTGTTTTTATCAACACTTGGATCTCGATAACGATATTCGGAGGCGAGTTCTACATCTACCGCAATATCTCCCCATTTTTCAATTGCATATTTACCTACTAGACCAGCATTAAATGCGGTGCCACAAGCAACAATTACAACTTTCTCAATCTTTGTTAAATCGATTCCCTTTGTGATTTCAATATCTAATCCAGAGATTCTTCCAAGTAGGGTATCTGCGATTGCTTTAGGTTGTTCAAAGATCTCTTTAAGCATGAAGTGTTCGAACCCACCACGTTCGGCCGCACTCGCATCCCATGAAATTTCGTATTCGTTATGAGGCAGAACTTTTCCGGCCAAATCTGTTATAACTATTGAATCGGCGGTGATATCTGCAACTTGATCTTGCCCCAATTCAAGTGCGCGTTTGGTGTGTGAAATAAAGGCCGATACATCAGATGCTAAGAAATTTTCCCCGTTACCAACACCTACTACGAGCGGTGAATTTCTACGCGCCCCGACAATTCGACCCGGTTCGTCGCTGTGAATGGCAAGTAAGGTGAAAGAGCCCCGTAATTGTTTGCATACATCACGCATTGCAGCGGCTAAATCTCCACCGTGCTTCTTTCGAGCATCGCTCAATAAATGCGCAACAGATTCAGTATCGGTCTCTGATTTAAATATGTGGCCGGCTTTTTCAAGATCATGGCGTAGTTCTAAATAATTTTCGATAATTCCATTATGAATTACTGCAAGCTTGCCTTCATTATCTAGATGTGGGTGTGCATTTTCATTTGTTGGGCCGCCATGAGTTGCCCATCTGGTATGCCCAATGCCGCTATGGGAATTTGGAATTTTATCGCCCAAAATTTCTTCAAGATTTCCTAATTTCCCCGCTCGCTTTTCGATCCATAATTTCTGGCCGGCTTCTGTTACAAGTGCGATTCCAGCGGAGTCATATCCGCGATATTCAAGTTTACGGAGGCCCTCAAGAACTGGTGTAAGTGCAAGTTCTTTTCCGGTGTAACCAACAATGCCACACATAGAAAAGGCTCCTTAAGAATCTTGCGAGAGTTCTAATGTTACTAGCGAAGCAAGTTTCTGTGCGATTTCTTCTGCATGACTATGACTTTCCGCCTCCACCATTACGCGAACTAGTGGTTCAGTTCCAGATGCACGTAGCAAGATTCGACCTGAAGCTCCAAGCTTTGATTCATAATCGTTTATAGCAACCGCAATTGCTTTAGATGTTTCTAATTTAGATTTATTCACATCTCTTACATTCACCAATACTTGTGGGAAGCGCACCATTACTTCTGCCAATTCTTTTAGCGACTTCTTGGTTTTAGCCATAACGGACATCAACTGCAGAGCCGTCAATAATCCATCACCGGTATTTGCAAAATCGCGCATGATTATGTGGCCAGACTGTTCGCCACCAAGATTATGGCCATTGGCCAACATGTTTTCTAAAACATATCGATCGCCCACTGGAGTTTTCTCAAATGATATTCCGGCCTCTGACATGGCTTTAATAAATCCAAGATTTGTCATAACGGTTCCAACAACGGTCCGGACCTTCCACTCTTTTGCCAATATTGCCAGTATGAAATCCCCATCAATTAAATTACCTGCAGCATCTACCGCTAAACAACGATCCGCATCGCCATCGTGGGCAATCCCTAAATCAGCACCGCTCTTTTTAACTTCTGCAATTAAATTCTCAAGATGGGTTGAGCCACAATTTTCATTGATATTCAGACCATTTGGCTGATTGGATATTGCAATAACCTGCGCGCCAGCACGTGCATAAACTTCTGGGGCTACATCTGATGCTGCGCCGTTCGCACAATCCACAACAACTTTTATCCCAGATAGATTTACTGAAAGCGATGAGAGCAAATGGAAGATATATCGTTCGCTTGCTGATTCATCAACAATTACTCGGCCAACTTCGCGGCCAATTGGTCGATCCCAAGGTTCATTTAATCGGGCTTCAATCGCTGCTTCTAGCGCGTCATCTAATTTACCGCCACCCTTTGCAAAAAACTTAATTCCATTATCTGGCATTGGGTTATGCGATGCGCTAATCATTACGCCAAGATCTGCGCCAGTTGAAGCAACCAAATGTGCGATTGCAGGTGTTGGAAGAACTCCGACTTTATAAACATCAACACCGGCGCTTGCTAAACCAGCAACGATTGCAGCTTCCAGAAATTCGCCAGATGCACGAGAGTCTTGTCCGACAATTGCCTTCGGACGATTCTTTGAGATTGCACCAACTTCGCCCAATACGTGCGCAGCAGCAACAGCTAAATCGAGTGCAAGTTCTGCGGTTAGATCGCGATTAGCAATGCCCCTGACACCATCAGTGCCAAAGAGAGCCATAATTTCGAAGGTTGAATTAACGCTTGCTGTATTGAGAACGCTTACGTGCCTTCTTTAGGCCGTACTTCTTGCGTTCGATAACACGAGCATCACGTGCAAGGAATCCTGCCTTTTTAAGCGAAGGACGGTTTGCATCACGATCGATTTCATTTAGAGCACGAGCGACACCTAAACGAAGTGCGCCAGCTTGTCCTGATGTTCCGCCACCGTTAATGCGAGCGAAAACATCGAATTCATTTTCAGCACCAACAGTGCGGAATGGTTCTGACACTAATTGTTGGTGAACTTTATTTGGGAAATAAACAGCTAATTCTTTACCGTTAACGATCCACTTGCCTGAACCAGGAACTAAGCGAACGCGTGCAACTGCCTCTTTACGACGACCAGTTCCGCCACCAGGCGCTAGAACGCCCTTACGACCAGGTGCAATACCAGGAGTTGATGATGAATACGATGTTGGTACTTCTTCAACATCGGTATCGATTGCGGTATCAAAATCAGACATTTATATGGCTCCTGTTACTTACTTAGTCATTTGTGAAACTTGGTTGAATACGAATGGTGTTGGGTTTTGTGCAGCATGTGGATGTGCTGGTCCTGCATAAACCTTTAGCTTTGAACCAACAGTGCGGCCCAACTTATTCTTTGGAATCATTCCAAGAATTGCTTTTTCAACGATACGTGTTGGATCTGAGTTAACAAGATCTGAGTAAACAATAGAAGTCATACCGCCTGGGAAACCAGAGTGGTGGTGAGCAAATTTCTGTCCAGCTTTTTGTCCGGTTAGAACGATCTTCTCTGCGTTGATAACAACTACAAAGTCGCCCATGTCGATGTGTGGTGCGAATGTTGTCTTATGCTTTCCGCGAAGTAGAACAGCTGCATGGCTTGCAAGACGACCAAGTACAACTCCTTCTGCATCGATGACATGCCATTTACGAGCAACGTCACCAGCTTTTGGTGTGAAAGTGCGCACGAGGTATCTCTCTTCCTAAATTGTTATTCGGTTTCGCTCGCGGGCTGAAGGCCACTTGAGCAGAGGGCTAGATTACCCGTCATAAGGAAATGGGTCAAAATCAGTATTCCCACACGGGCTCCTTGGCCTCATAGACCCCACCGGTGGCTGGAAATACTAGGTAGCGATCGAATCCTCGGGTAAACCAACGGTCGTGGGTCACTGCAAGGACAGTTCCGGAATATCCACCAAGTCCTTCTTCCAAAGCTTCAGCAGATGCTAAATCTAAGTTGTCCGTCGGCTCATCTAGCAACAACATCGTTGACCCTTGAAGTTCTAATAGCAAGATTTGGAAGCGTGCTTGCTGACCACCAGAGAGTGATTCAAATCTTTGATCTGATTGTTGGCTTAATTCATACCTGCTTAAAACGCTCTTTGCAGGACCTAGTTGGAGCGACGCTTCTTCCCAGAGAATTTCGACTAATGATTTACCAATAAATTCAGGGTGCGCATGTGTCTGTGCGAAAAAACCAGGTGTTACTCGCGCACCCAATTTAAAACTTCCAGAATATTTCACACTTTCATCGCCCGATAATGCGCGCAAAAAGTGAGACTTGCCAGTGCCGTTCTGGCCCAAGATTGCAACGCGATCGCCATAGAAAAGTTCGAGATCAAAGGGATCTGTAAGCCCAGTTAGTTGTAGTTTTTCACAAGTTAAAACGCGAAGACCGGTACGAGCTCCGCGCAAAGTTACCTTCACGTCTTGTTCAAGCGGCGGCGCTTCTGGTGCACCGATCTCTTCATACTTTCTAAGTCGGGTCTGCATTGCACGATATTTAGATGCCATATCAGGGCTACTTGCTGCTTGCACTTGTAGAGTTTTAACTAAATTAATTAAACGATCATGCTCTTGATTCCAGCGCAGCAAGAGTTCAGCAAAGCGCTCTTGGCGGGCCTTGCGCGCATCATGCCAAGTAGCAAAGTTTCCGCCATGGACCCAGACCGTGTTTCCGGTTGCACCAAGTTCAACAGTGACAATCTTTTGGGCAACTTTATTTAGAAGTTCACGATCGTGGCTTACGAAAAATACCGTTTTATTTGTGTTAATTAATTCATTTTCTAACCAACGTTTGGCCGGTACATCCAAATAGTTATCTGGCTCATCTAATACTAAAACTTCATCTGGGCCTCGTAGCAGTGCCTGCAAAACTAATTTCTTCTGCTCGCCGCCAGAAAGTGTGTTGACCAATCGATGTGAGACTTCATCGTAAGTTTTATTAAGCGCACTGGTGCAACACATATCCCACATAACTTCTGCGTCGTATCCCCCAGCATCGCCCCAATCAGAAATTGCTTGAGCAAAGTTAAGTTGGTCTTTCTCGGTATTGCGCTCATTCATCAGTGCTTCGGCTTTGGTAACCCGCTCGGCAGCCTCTTGAATTTTTGGTGGTGAAACGGATACTAATAAATCTCGGACAGTTGATTCATCTCGAACTTGCCCGATGAATTGGCGCATGATTCCCAAGCCGCCAGAGATTGCAACCTTGCCGGAATGTGGTGTTAAGTCACCGCAAATCATTTTTATTAGCGTTGTTTTACCAGAACCATTCGGGCCGACTATTGCTACTTTTGCACCATCACCAACGCGAAAATTAATATCATTTAATAACAAACGACCATCTGGCAGCCAATATTCGATACCGCTTAAATCGATATGGCCCATTAATAAGTAACTTTCACCAGCGTTAAACCATTGGCTGGAAAGACATAAGAATCGGACACTCGCTCTTTATTCTCAAGAATTGCCAGCGCCCACTCTTTTTCAAACCGGCCTTCACCCACTGCAACTGCAGCCCCGACAAGGTTTCGGACCATTGAATAACAGAATGCATTTGCTGCAACATCAGCAATTAAAATTCCGGAATCTAACCTTGACCAATGAAATTTTCGCAAGGTTCGAACCGTCTTTTGATCTTCGCGGAATTTACAAAAAGCGACGAAATCATGTTCGCCGAGAAGAAGCGAGCTAACCTCATTTAAACGATCAACATCAAGGGCTCGAAACCAGGTAGCGGTATTGAATCTTTCAAGCGGAGAAAGTATTTGATTGTTATCGGCCAAGCGATATTGATATTCCCGTTCATTAGCTGAAAAACGGGCATGAAAATCATCGGCAGCAATACTTACTTTTAAGATCCGAATATCCGGATCCAAGATGCGATTTAATCGAAATACCCAATTCGGGATATCGTCGGCCGTCTTTGGTACATCAACATGCGCTACTTGCGCGGTGGCATGGACTCCGGCATCAGTGCGACCAGCAACAACAAGTTCTACTTTTATTCCAGCTAGCTTTGAAATTGCACTAGTTAATTCGCCTTCAATTGTCCGTTGATCTGGCTGTGGCGCCCAGCCGGCATAGTTAGTACCGTCGTAAGTTAAATCAATTCTTAAGCGACAAAACCCACTGGCTAGAAAGGCAGTGGGTTCTGACATAACTAATTAGTTTTACTTAACGAGTTCAATTACCGCCATTGGCGCATTGTCA
>Ga0194060_10001279_pt1 | contig 17977 bp, 14 predicted proteins | sample SepL225m_MetaG_FD_163427 | JGI IMG/M metagenome (GOLD analysis project Ga0194060, IMG submission 163427) | Anoxic zone freshwater microbial communities from boreal shield lake in IISD Experimental Lakes Area, Ontario, Canada - Sep2016-L222-5m | ecosystem: Environmental > Aquatic > Freshwater >...
CGCCCTAATGCAACAGCCGCCGGGAGCGTAGGTAGGGCACCACCTGCTGTTCCAGGGGCCAGTTGCTCATGATCGGGGCGTAGGTGGCACCCCGGCGGGTACAGGCTTTGGCCAATCCCTCGCGCCAGTGGGCCACGCTCTTGCGGTATGCCGCCAGGGTCTCGTCGTCCAGGATGATCTCCATGCGCTGGCCGGTCTCACTGTCCTCTAGTTCAAGCGGCCCCTCTGTGCTGGGCTGGAGATCGTCGGGGCTGAGCATGTGCAGCACCAGAACCTGCCAGCGGGGCGGGGCAAGGGTCGCCAGTGCCTCAGCCAGACCATCGGGGGCAAGCAGGTCAGAGCAGATCACCATCAGGCCACCCCGGGGATGGCTCACGGCATGCTGCCGGATCACGGCGGTCAGGCTGGTTGCGGGCTGTGGCGTGAGGTTCTCAACAAAGCGCAGCATCTCGATCAGGCGCGCCTTGCCCTGGGTTGGCCCGAAGGCGGGCATGGCGGCTGAGCCAAAAGGCACAATTTGGAGGCGATCACTGTGGGCCAGGGCCAGGTAGCCAAGTGTACCGACAAGCTGCTGGGCGCGGCGCATGCGCTGCGAGTTGCTCGCCGCCATACTTCGCGAGGCGTCAAGCAGGAGATGAACATTCACATCCTGCTCGGCTTCACCGAGTCGTAGCAACACATGGTTCTGGCGAGCGTAGGCATTCCAGTCAACATAACGCAGATCGTCGCCACTGGTGTAGGGCCGGTGGTCGCTAAAAATGCTGGTCGGAATTTGGTGACGGCTCGGGTGTTCGCCGCTCGATGGATTGCCACGCAGGGTACGCTGCGCCTGGAGGCTCATACGCTCCACACGCCGCAAAAACGCCTCATCGAAGAGCGGCCCTTCGTTGCGCTCAGGACGACGACCCCCGCCCGTTGGCTGGCGGTTATTGGCTGGTGGTTGACGCCTATGGCGAAAAATAGTCTTGAACCACATCTCGCAGATCCGTTGGAATGCGCAGGGGATCGTCGGCTGCCAGCACCGGGTCGGTGCTGGGGTTTGACTCACCCTGCGAGAAGGCGCCGCTATTACCGGTACCACCGGCATTGCTGTTGGCCTGACCCTGAGTGGCGGCGGTGCCATCGCCCTTGGCATTAAGATCAAGCGGCACACCATCAATGCCGAGCCGATCAGCAGGTTGTTCGCGCTGCTCGCCGCCGGGCAGGCTTGAGTTACCGGCTCCGCCGCCTTGTCCCTGGCCGTTCGTCTGGCTCGAATCTTGGGTACTGCCGGGCTGTTGACCCGCCCCCGTCTGGGCTTGGCCAGAACCCATCTTCTCGACCGCACCCGCCAGATCCTGAAGAGACTGGGCTGCCTGCGAATCATTGCCGGACTGGAGACCGGCGGCACTAGTGCGCAGTTGGTCGGCCAGATCGGGGCTGCTGGCCTGCACCTGACTGGCCGCCTGACGCAGGGCGGTACCCAGGTCGTTGCGAGCCGACTGCGAGATCCGCCCAGCCTGATCGGCGAGAGCACGCAGGTTTTGGGCAGCTCCGGCGAGGTTGCCCTGATCAAGAGCCTCTGCTGCCTGACGGGTAATGCTCTGGTCGCGAAGAGCGTTGGCGAGGGCGCGCATCACCGCAGGGTCGCCGGCACCGGGAGCGGCGGCATTACGAGAGTCGGGGCTGGGTTGCTGACTGCTCGGTGTGCTCACTGGCTCAGTCGGGAAGGCATTAGCTAGGCTCTGGGGCGTGGCTAATCCGGGCAGAGGCTCGGGCGCAGCCAGCGGATTGGCTGTGCCGATCCCTAGCATAACCGCCAGACCGCCGAGGGTGATCAGCAGAGCCACGATCATCGCCGCCTCGCTCCAGGGGAATCCCCGGCGCTGCGCAACGCTACGGCGGATCTGGCCAACCGCACGGCGCGACTCATCAAGTAGATAGACCTCAATCCCGGTCGGTGCGGAGTCAATCTCCAGGGCTGTGGCGATCTGCTCATTCAGACGAAAGCGCCGGTCGAGCCGCCGAGCCACCTCAACCGCCGACATACGCGGGCGCAGAATGAAGATCGCCCCACCCGCAATGCAGATCAGGCCGAGGGCGAGAACCCACTGCCAGGGCGGTGTCACATCGAGGAACAGACTGACGCCAAGCATCAGGCAGCAGAGCGAGAGACCCAGCCAAACCGAGCGCATGAGAATACGGACGCCGCGCCGTGCCCAGCGGTCGCTGGCGAGTCGTTCAAGCTGGATGTGCAGGGAGTTGCGCATAGTGCTGTTGGACAAGGTTTCAGGTGCGAGGTTTTAGGTTTCAGGTCGAGCGCATCAGGATGCCACATTCTGGCCTGAACCGTAAAGCGTCTGCGAATCTTGTCTTGTGCATCAGATGTCCATGCGATTCGCGCACAACATCCAATGAAAATGGTCGCTGATGCCCAACTATCGGCTATCGGCTATTTTAGCCTAGTTAGTCCGCATGCGAATGCGGGGTTGCCACCGCACGCAGAGCCTGAACTAGTTCAATCGAGGCGGCCAGTTCATCCTTATGGATCGAAACGCTCTCGATATTAATCCCCAGCGGAATCCTCTCGGCGGCGGCGACTTCGGTCAGAATCGCGAGGTTTGCACAACAGATCTGGACAGACTTCGTGAAGGGGGCCGAGTCGCCCAGAATAGCCTGCTCAGTCGCTGGGGGCATGGCCACGCCCAGCCACTTCAGGAACGTCATCGTGGCGGGTCGCCCGCAGGGCGAGAAGGTCAGGATAATGCGCTGCGGCGTCACCCCATGCTGTCGGCAATCCTGGGCGTAATCGGTGAGCAACCGGGCGGTCGGCTCAGGATCGTACACTACCTGTGAGACAAAAAAGCGGCTGCCCTGGGTAGCCTTGGCGATCAGCCGCTGGCTCTCGCGGTAGGCTGGAGTATGGCGCTCGGCGATCATCACACCGCCCAGCATAACGTGTGGGGCGTGCGTGCGCGCAAGCTGCATGGCCCGGTCAGCGGAGAGCGCATCCGGCGGCGGGTTAGGCGTAGCAGAGCCCACAAGGGTGAGCATTCCAAGGCCGTAGCTCTGATGCGCCTGCTTCAGCCAGTCGAGCCACGCCGGCTCGCTCAGAGTGCCCACGCTCTTGTAGGTAATCGTCGCTAATCCCGTGTGTTCCTGAAGCAGGTGGGCGTAGATACGTGGCTCAATCGTTGGTTGATAGGGGAAGGGCCGAGGCTCACTCGTACGCTCTTGTTCATCTTGCACATCGTAGACCACCAGGCCGTCGAGTCCACAATCGCGCACATGCTCAGCCAGACGCGCCGCTGCTCTGGAACACACCTCTGCCGATGCGCCCGCACGGGGCGGGGTTGAGCCATAGAGCGTCACCGACTGCTGCGGGTCACCGATCTTTTTCTGGAGTGTTGTGATCATGTTCTCTATCTCACTTCCACGTGTAAGATTAAGGCACTATGACGAGGTTTCAGGTGTTAGATTTGGAACACCGCACCCGCTATGCAGATGCGTGTTCAACAGAGCTATTGTAGCAGATGATGTGGGTAAGGCATGGGAACCAACCCTGGTTTACTGTCATACCTATTTTGATAAGGGAATGGGCTTCAGGTACGATGACTGTATCCAAGAGTATTAATATTATATTCACCAGTGTATCAATACCACGCGATGCTGCACCGCCGCTTCGCGTGTTGTGTGTGCGTCGTCGGGTTGCCGACGAAGGAGCATCTGTGAGGATTGCAGGAAACTACACCTTCGAGGCCACCCGTGAGGAAGTCTGGTCGGCGATTAGGAACCCTGAGGTGATGGCACGGGCCATTCCAGGCTGTCAGCACCTTGACCATGTCGGTGACGATGAGTATGAGACGACTGTGAAAATTGCCCTTCATGCGGTGCGTGGCGTCTACCACGGTCGTGTGAAGATTGACAACCTTGTCACCCCTGAGTCCTATGCGATCCATGTTGAGGGTAAGGGCAGCAACGGTTTTCTCAAGGGTACTGGCACAATCAAGCTGCGTGATGAGGGCAGCACAACAATCCTCGACTATGGCGGCGAGGCCCATATTGGCGGCGCGATTGCGAGTGTGGGTCAGCGCCTGATTGACGGTGCAGCAAAGACATTGATCAATCAGAACCTGAAGGCTCTAGCAGACCTGATCGAATCCCGCCGCAGCGGCGAACTCGCCCCCGTTGAACTGGAGTCAGTCGCCACCCCCGCGCTGGTCGAAGTAGTCGTCCCCGAGCTGTCTCCCTCTCCTAGCTTCGAGCGCCGCGTGATCATTGTCCCCGCCCACGAGCAACTCAGCGAGGCTGATGTAGCTCGCGGTGCGGTGGAGAATTTTCTCAAGGAGCAGTCCTGGTTGCCCTGGGTGATCGTCGCCTTCCTGATCGGATATATTCTCGGACACCGAAAATAACTCGCTCGGCAACGGGGTAACGTCGCCGCTGGTCAGCGCGAAAAACACGATGGAGGAGGCTTCGCCTCCTCCATCGTGTTTTTTATGCAAAACCACTGCTTATGTTTCACATCAGCGCACGATGATCTTTTTGTTGTAGTTCGACGCGGCAACAACACCCCAGATCATACTGATAATCCAGGCCAAAAAGCTAAAGGTACCGTATGTTAACACGCCCAGGACAATTGTCACGAGGGTGAAGATGATCGCTCCGACCACATTCACGTAGAAGATACCAAGGGGGCCGAAGAAGAAAGTCAGCAGGAATGCGACAAGAACACTCTTCTGCTTCACAATGACTACGCCCATTGGGCTTCCCTGAGCCACCGCCTGAGCCGTTGTATTGACCACTACGTTGATTTGTTGCGGCTGGCCATAGGGCTGCGGCTGGCCGTAGGGCTGCGGCTGGCCATAGGGCTGCGGCTGGCCATAGGGCTGCGGCTGGCCATAGGGCTGCTGTGGCTGACCGTAGGGCTGCGGCTGACCATAGGGCTGCTGTGGCTGACCGTAGGGTTGCTGTCCCTGCATTGGTTGTGGCGGGTAGGGCTGTTGGGGGGCAAGAGGTTGCGCCGCATACGGGTTTGGGGTCGAAGTCTGGACTGGGGGTTGCGGTGTGGTGAGTGATACTGTCTCATTGGTCTGAGCAATGACGTGGCCGCAATTGGAGCAGAAGCGAGCGTTTATGGGCAGAGGGGCATCACATGTTGGGCAGGTCTGTGTGCTCATAGATCTCTCCTCACAACGACAAAAGCCGATAATAACGACGTGGGTCGGTGGGTACGATCAGAGTATAGTATACGCTTATTACGAACACATGGGGAAGAATCATCACCGCCTGTTGGTATAGCAATCCTCTTGGATCCGTGAAGGGGAGTCAAGGCTTTAGTCGGCTGAAGCCTTGACTCTCCTTCACGGATCCAAGAGGATTGCTGTATCGGCTATCGGCTATCGGCTATCGGCTATCGGCTATCGGCTATCGGCTATCGGCTATCGGCTATTCTCACATCACCCCAGCGCCGGGTGGTTGCGCTGCTGGAAGATTGTATCCACCGAGATGCCGCTGTGGATGCGCTGGATCACCTCGGCGATCAGGTGGCTCACGCTGAGAACCGTCAGTTCGGGCCAGCGCTTCTCCGCTGGCAGGGGCAGGGTGTCGGTGGTGACCAACTCTTTAAGCGAACTGTTGCGCAAGCGCTCAACCGCGTTGCCTGCCAACACCGCATGAACACAGCTCGCGTAAATCTCGCGGGCACCCTCGCGCTCAAGGAGTCCGATGACCTCAAGCATTGATCCGCCGGTGGCGATCTCGTCATCCACCAGGATGCAGCGCTTGCCAGCCACATCGCCGATCAAATTCAAGATCTCGGGCGAGGTCAGGCTGCCGCCGTCGCTACGGCCAAAGTGCTGCACACGGCGCTTTTCGGCGATGGCCAGGGGCGCACCGAGCGCCTCGGCAAAATTGCGCGCCCGCTTGGCAAAGCCGACATCAGGCGAAACAACAATGGTGTCGTCCCACCCCTTGTCAGCAAAGTAGCGCACCAGCAGGTGCATCGCGGTCAGTTCGTCGGTGGGAATGTTGAAGAAGCCCTGGATCTGCCCAGCGTGCAGATCAATAGTGAGTACCTGATGGGCACCGGCGACCTGGATCATATCAGCGAGCAAGCGAGCGGTAATCGGCACACGCGGCTGATCGCGTTTATCGGTGCGCCCGTAGGCGTAGTACGGGATGACCGCCGTAATCCGCCCTGCTGAGGCCCGCTTACAGGCATCCATCATAATCAGCAGTTCCATAATTCGGTCGCTCAGGTTTGGTGCCGAGAGCGACTGCACCACAAAGACATCCTTCTCGCGCACGCTTTCATTCAGCTTAATAAAAATATTCTCATTACTAAACTTCACAATCGTCGCATCGCCAAGCGGCACATTGATACGGTGGCATATCGCGTGGGCGAGGGCGGTGTTCCCGTTCCCCGCAAAGATCCGCAGTTCATCGAACCGGCTCCCCATAGCACCCCTCCAGATTGTAGATTGTAGATTGCAGATTGTATGATCGCAGATTGTAGATACAAACACGATATGGCCGTAGGGGCAGCACGTCGTGCCCTACGGCAAAATACGTCACTGATGATGCGCTGACCAATCTACAATCTGCACTCTGCACTCTGCAATTGATCGAGCAGCGCAGCACGTTCAATACGCAACCCGGCGGGCAGGCCCGCCTCATGCGGACTATCACCATCATCAGCCACGAGCAGCGCAGTGATCATGGGACGCTGGATGAGCGCCGTGAGCAACTGTTCGATACTCAAGGCGGCGAGGCGTGGGGCGGCGGCAATCCCGCTGGCCTGAGCAAAGCTTAGGGCTGCGTCGGCACTAGCGAAGGCCAGTAGTACACGCGGGCGGCTAGGCGAGCTTGGTGTCTGACCTGTGCCCTCGCTACTGTTGCTGGCCCCACGAAAAATATAGAGCCGGGACGGCACGACGCCTCCAACGCTCAGGCGATTTCGCGCCCAGGCCAAGGCTGTCGCCGCCGCTGCGGCACCGTAGCCAGACTGACTGGCCACAGTGATGAAGATCTGTGCGTCATCCATATCTGTTGGGCCGTAGGGGCGATTCGCCAGTCACTCCTACACCCCCCCTATACGCGAACTGATCGTCACAGCAAGCTCGCGCAGTTCCTCGGATGTGATGCTGCCCGGTTTCCAGTGGCTCAGGGCGTGGTCACCCTCCCAGCGCGGGATAATATGCACATGGTAGTGCGGCACCGTTTGCTCAGAGGCGACACCGTTGTTCTGCACAATGTTCAACCCATCGGGGTGCAGGGCGTCCATGATCGCACGGGCCACCCGTTGCACCGAATTCCCCACCGCAGCCAGCAGGTCGGGCGGCAGATCAAGCAGAGTTGGCAGTTCCTGCTTGCAGATCACCAGGGTGTGTCCGCGAGAGGCCGGGTTTACATCAAGAAAGGCCAGTGTCTGCGCGTCCTCGTATATCTTGGTTGCCGGGATCTCTCCGTTCACAATGCGCGTGAAGATTGAAGCCATCGCTATTCCTCCATCCAGCAGTATGATCCATTATTGGGAACCTGCGGCACCCACAAGATCCCCGCGATCCGTATGTCGCCTGCCAAACCAGGCCAGGGCGATGGCACCAAGCAGGACGCCAAACCACAGGGTGCAAAAGCGAATGATGATCGTGGCGGTCGTAGCGGCGCTGGCGCTCTGGCCGACAAGGGCCACCAGCAAGCCGACGCTGCTCACCTCTGAGGCTCCCAGGCCACCAGGGAGGAATGAGACCAGACCAAACAGCGTGCTGGCCGCAAAAATGAAGGTTGCCTGGAGCAGTAGCAGGGGTGTACCGACCACACCCAGGCCGGTCAGAACATAGTAGAAGGCCACACACTCGCAGCCCCATGAGATCACGCTGATGACGGTGGAGATCAGCAGGATGCGCCAGTTGAGGAGCTGAGCGGTACTCGTGTAGATATTGCGCAGCGGCGGGGCAACCCGCTGTCCAAAGGGCATCCGCTCGATCATACCGATGATCGCCAGCGAAAGTGGCTGGCTCTGAGCGACCAAAATACCGGCAACGCTGGCGATCAGCAGCACAGCGAAGAGGATACGCGCCGGTGGGTAGAGAGTCAGGCCGAAGGCCATCAGCAGGAGCATCGCCAGGCCATCGGTGAGCCGCTCCGCCAAGACAATCGGTGCCGAGATGCTGGCTGCCGTGCCGTTGATCCGCTTCAGCAGGTAGGACTTAAACACCTCGCCCATCTTCCCCGGTGTCACGGCCATCACCATGCCAGCGGTGAAGATCAGACCGCTATCGAGGTATCCGACACCATCGCCTAGGTCAAGCCGACGCAGGTAGTAGTCCCACTTAAGCCCGCGCAAGATGTAATTGAGCAGAGTGAAACCGAGGATAGCGGGCAGCAGCGCCCAGGGGAAGGCTCCCAGATCGTGACCGACCTGGCGAACATCGCTGGCGAGACCGATCATCACCAGCACGGCGAGACCGAGCAAGAGCGAGGCAAAAATCTTGCCCTGAAGGGTTTTCAGTGACATGGGTGACGAGCGCCTGTCGTTGGTTTGATGCTGCCGCGATTATACCCGTCCCCTCAGGGTGCGTCAAAGCCGTTTGAAGATTCCCACGCATACGCCATAGCCAAACAGGTATGCTATAATCGCTCGGCCTCACTACCCTTCATGAATGGATACCCCGTTTTAGTCTAAGGAGCGACCTACACCATGCGGAAGACTCTTGTACGCTTGCTCACTCTCCTCGTGCTGATCGTGCCGTTGTTGGCCGCCTGTGGCGGCAAGCCAGTGGCATCACCTACCGCCGCTCCGGCGGCGACGGCTGCGGCGACGGCTGCGGCAACTGCTGCGGCAACTGCTGCGGCGACCGCTGCCGCAACTGCTGAGGCGACCGCTGCCGCAACGACGGCCCCCACGACTGAGGCAACCACTGCCGCGACGACGGCTCCCACTGCTGCCGGGACAAATTCCTCAAAGCCACGCATTGCGCTGGTGACGGATACGGGTAAGGTGAACGACGGCACGTTCAACCAGTTTGCCTACGAGGGTGCGAAGAAGGCCGCCGATGAGCTTGGCCTTGAGTTCACATTCATCGAGACCCAGGCATCGGCAGATTACGTGAAGAACATCCAGACCTTTGTGGATGAGAAGTACGACGTGATCATCACGGTAGGCTTCCTGATTGCGGATGCGACCCAGGCTGCAGCCGCCGCGCACCCGGAGATTAAGTTTATCGGGGTGGATCAGACCTACTCCGCCAAGGCTCCGGTGGCAACAGCCGTTCCGTCAGCGGCAACGGCGGTTCCCGTCACCGAGGACGAGGCCATGACCGACAATCTGGTCACCCTGCGGTTCCGCGAGGATCAGGCGGGTTTCCTGGCCGGGGCACTGGCCGGGATGGTGACAAAGAGCGGGACGATTGGGATCGTGGCGGGTATGGAGATCCCGCCGGTGAAGAAGTACCGGAATGGCTATGAGAATGGCGCGAAGTATGTCAATCCCGAAGTAAACGCGTTGGGCGTATACGTACCTTCGTTTATCGATTCTGCGCTCGGTGCCTCCACGGCAGAGCAGATGATCGGTGACGGGGCAGACGTGATCTTTGGTGCCGGTGGCCAGACCGGATCGGGCGGGATCACGGCGGCGGCAGCCAAGGGCGTGTACGTGATCGGCGTGGATCAGGATGAGTACGCCGGCCCAACATTCCAGGGCGGCAAGGCATCGGGCGCCGGCAAGGTACTCACCAGCGCGATCAAGCGGGTGGATGTGGCCGTCTACGACCAGATCAAGGCGATTGCGGCGGGCACATTCAAGGGCAAGCATGCGGTGATCTACGAGGCCAAGGATAATGGCGTGGGCCTAGCACCCTACCACAACACCGACGCGGCCATCCCGGCGGCGGTGAAGGCCCGGATCGTGGAGATCCAGAAGGCCCTGGCTGATGGGACGCTCACCACCGGCGTTGACCCGATCTCCGGTGACATTGATCAGAAGACCGTCCCCACAGCCAAACCCTTCAAGCCGTAATCGAGGCAACAGGGAAGAGGCAACAGGAAGGGGGTGGGCGCGGGATTTTCCCGCGCCCACCCCCTTCCTGTATTATTCGGCGATTTTCACATTGGACGATTTTCGCGGGCTGAATCTGATTTCGGACGTGATACTATTTTATCGTCAATATCAAAACTGGACATATATGATGAATACCCACTATCTTCAAATTTGCTTTTATACGCATCCAACAGCCTTCGCGGGGGATTTCTCATGAAGCTAACGGCTGACTCCCATAGCCCCACCCTTCTATTCCAATCTGCTGACAACCGGTGATTCCACAGATTCATTTTTGCCCCTAATGCACCGCTCCCCAATGCATATCCACGATGGTGTTTAATGAATTTACGAATGCCGAATCTTCGACCATACGTATGGTAGATAATCGATCGTGGAGTTGTCCACATCACAACGTCCATAGCTTCGGCACGCAGGATAAAGTCAAGATCCTCTGCTGCAGGAAACGCAGTACCTGGCCCTAAGTATGGATCAAAGCGTCCAACCAGATCTAAGACAGGACGACGCATAGCCATATTCGCGCCCCCGAAATAAAACCCCAATGGCGCTCTGTGGTTTTCCTCTTGTGGCCGATAAATATACTCAATGGTGTACGTCGCTGGGCAGGTAGAGATGCACCATCGCTGAAGGGGAGGTGGGACAAGGTTTCCGGCAACAATACCCACGCGGGTATCCTGCCTAAAACAATCGGTCGTAACCTTTAGCCAGTCAGGTGCCGCAACACAATCATCGTCGGTAAAGGCGATAATGTCACCTTTTGCTGCGTCTATTGCGTGGTTGAGCGCATAGGACTTTCCGTATCTCGGTATGTGCATGAAGGATATGCGTGGGTCGTGTTGCGCATTCTGATTGATAAAGGACAAGAGGTGAGGGTCGTTGCCTTGGGTGGCAATAATTAATTCCCAATCTTGAAATGTCTGTGAATTAATAGACGAAACAAGATACGGAAGAGAATCACCTCTCACCGAAGCGACGCATATTGAGATTAACATCCTTACTACCTCTCCTGATGAAGTAGTGATCCTAGTTTTGATTGTAAGACAAGGTTCGCAGATACTTTACAGTTCTACCCCCCTAGCCCCCCCGCAAGCGGGGGGGAACAATGCATTGGTTCCCCCCGCTTGCGGGGGGGCTAGGGGTGGGAAGTATGTCAAGAGTGTAAAGTAAAATTGGCCACTCTGAAACCTTGTCTAAGGGGAGAAGTTGGTTTTTTTTGACTTCCCCTCACAACCTGTGGAGAACATTTGCAGCGTTAGTGTAATGCTATAAATGTTCTTTTTTGTATGCTAGAACCAACGGCGAAATATAAATATACGGCATCCATTCCGCTGTCGTCAAGTGACAAATTTGTTGTACCAGGGCTGGTGCAAAGCAGATCTTTATTTATCGTATTTTAATATGTTTGCGTTATTTTATTAACAAAAAGAAACTGTCCGCGCACTTTTGTAAAAATGTCACAACTAATCGGTGCTGCGCCTTGACAACTTCAGGCTTCATGTTATATAAGAACTATACTAACTTGATCAACAAACTATACAATCTCAGGCGCCGCGCAGCCCTCACCCCCCAGCCCCCTCTCCCAGAACAGGAGAGGGGGAGTCGAAAGCGTCCTGCTGCGGTATCTTCCCTCTCCCCCGGTGGGAGAGGGGCAGGGGGGTGAGGGGGTGCGGTCGGGCACCTGAACCCTGACTCCTTGTTTCACCCGTACAGTGCTGTACTCATATTGGCTCGTATCGGTCGTCCGGCTCTCGCCGAGCTCGCTTTGCTGTGTGCGAAAGGCTACCTATGAGTGACTTGTTTCTCGGGATTGATGTTGGCTCGACCACGGTGAAGGTGGTTGTCCTGGATCGTGCCCGTGCCCTGCTGGGACACCGCTATCTGCGCTCGAACGGACAATCGCAGCAGACTCTGCTCCAGGCGCTGCGCGATCTCGGAGCGGAGTTTGATCTAACCCAGGTGGCCGGGGTCGGGCTGACGGGATCGGGTGGCGAGCGAATCGCACGGGCCATTGGGGGGCAGCACGTCAATGAGCTGATCGCTCAGACTCGCGCCGTGAGTGAGTACTACCCTCATGCCCGCACGGTGATTGAGATTGGCGGCCAGGACAGTAAGTTTTTGTCCCTGGAGTGGGATGAGGGACAGGATAAGCTGGCTCTGCGTGACTTCGCCATGAACGCGATCTGCGCTGCTGGCACGGGCTCGTTCCTCGACCAGCAGGCCGAGCGCCTGGGGATTGAGATCGAGGGCGAGTTTGGCACCCTGGCGCTGCAATCCGAGAGCCCGGCCCGTATCGCGGGGCGCTGCACGGTCTTCGCCAAGTCCGATATGATCCACCTCCAGCAGAAGGGGACGCCCCTGCCCGACATCCTAGCGGGCCTCTGCCACGCCCTGGCGCGCAACTTTAAGGGCGTGATCAGCAAGGGTAAGGCGTTTGTGGCTCCAGTGCTGATCCAGGGCGGCGTGGCCTACAACCAGGGCGTGGTGCGCGCCTTCGAGACGGTGCTGGGCCTGAAGCCGGGTGAGCTAATCATCCCTGAGCAGCACCACATTATGGCCGCCCTGGGTACCGCCCTGATCGCGTGGGATGCCGCGTCTGACGAGAGCCAGCCGGTCGTGCTTGATCTCGCTGGCCTGGAGGAGCTAACTCACGAGGAGCAGACGAACCACAAGCCCCTGCCGGCCCTCGGCAGTTGCTCGTTCACCCTGCCGATCTACGATATTGGCCTGAGTCCGCGCCCCTCATCCCCTACCCCTCTCCCACTGGGAGAGGGGCAGGGGGTGAGGGCTGACGCGCCCCTGCCAGTCTACCTGGGGATTGATGTCGGTTCGATCAGCACCAACCTGGCCCTGATTGACGCCCACGGGCATGTTGTCGCTCGGCGTTACCTTTCTACGGCGGGTAAACCGCTAGAGGCGGTGCGTGCCGGTCTGCACGAGATCAGCGCCGAGGTGGGTGATACGGTCAGTGTGCAAGGTGTGGGTACCACCGGTTCGGGGCGCTACCTGACTGCCGATTTTGTGGGCGGCGATGTGGTGCGTAACGAGATCACCGCGCAGGCCCGTGCCGCCACAGCGATTGATCCCGGCGTGGATACAATCTTCGAGATTGGCGGACAGGACAGCAAGTACATCAGCCTGAGCCACGGCGCGGTGGTGGACTTCACCATGAACAGCGCCTGCGCGGCGGGCACCGGCTCGTTCCTTGAGGAGCAGGCCGAGCGGCTCGACCTCAACATTAAGGCCGACTTTAGCGAACTGGCTCTGGGAGCGGCGCAACCGACCGGGTTGGGCGAGCGCTGCACCGTCTTTATGGAGTCGGACGTTATCCACCACCAGCAACAGGGGGCCGGGCTTGATCAACTCACCGCCGGGCTGGCCTACGCGATTGCCCAGAATTACCTCAACCGGGTGGTGAACAATCGCCCGATTGGCAAGAAGGTTTTTCTCCAGGGCGGCGTGGCCTGGAACCAGAGCGTGGTTGCGGCCTTCCAGACCCTGCTAGATCGCCAGATTATCGTGCCGCCGCACCACGATGTGACGGGCGCGATTGGCGTGGCGATCTTGGCGATGGAGGATCTCACGCAGCGGTGGGCGGTTGGCGAGGATGTGCCGACCCGCTTTAAGGGCTTCGACCTGAGCGACCGCCACTACGAGACGACCACATTTGAGTGCCGGGCCTGCCCGAACATCTGCGACGTGAGTAAGGTGGTGATCGCGGGCGAGGCTCCGATCTTCTACGGTGCGCGCTGCGACATTTTTGAGGAGATCGGCCAGCAGTATTCCAAGTCGCGTCAGGCCAGCAGCATCCCGGATCTGTTTGCCGAGCGCAGCGCCCTGTTGCTCGGTGATTACGCCCCGCCCGAGGGGCCGCGCACCGGCAAGCCGCGTATCGCCCTGGCTCGCGCCATGACCTTCCACGACATCTTTCCCTACTGGCGCACGCTGTTTAAGGCGCTGGACATCGAGATTGTCCTCTCGGAGCCGACCAACCCGGAGATTATCAAGGCTACCCTGGAACACGCCGGGATTGAGTCGTGCCTACCGGCCAAGCTGGTTCACGGGCACACGCTGAATCTAGCCGACAAGGACGTTGACGCGATTGTGCTGCCCAGCATGATTAACCGCGAGGATGGCGGGCCGGGTCAGCTCGACGCGAACTACTGCCCGTTTGTATCGGCCTCGGCCTACATCGTGCCGCAGCAGATTGATAGTGCCACACGCGGCGGTCAGCGCCTGATCTCATTGCCCTTCCGCCTGCGCTCCGAGACCGCTCGCCGCCAGGAACTCCACGACCTGACCCAGCAACTCGGCCTGGACATCTCACCTGAGTACATTGCCGAGGCCGATACCGCAGCGTTCGCGGCGATCCAGGCGTTTAACGATGCTATCCGCCAGCGCGGGCAGGAGATCCTGGCTACGCTCGATGGATCGCAGCCAGCGGTGGTGCTGGTTGGACGCCCCTACAACACCGCCGACCTGGGGGTCTGCCAGGATCTGCCCTACAAGCTGCGCAAGCTGGGCGTGCTGCCCATCCCGATTGACTTCCTGCCGACCAACACGGTTGATATTGCGCCCTACTACTCCAAGATCAGCTCGCCAAGCGGCCAGTCCATCCTGGCGGCGGGCATCATCATCCGTGACAACCCGCACCTCCAGGCAATCTACGTGACCAACTTCTGCTGCGGCCCGGATGCCTTCTTCATTGGGTTCTTCCAGCGCATCATGGGCGACAAGCCGTTTCTGGAGCTTGAACTGGACGAGCACTCGGCAGACGCAGGGATTGTGACCCGCTGCGAGGCGTTCTTCGATAGTCTGCGGGTTGGGCGCGAGGCGCTGGTGTAAACAAAATCGGTAGGGGCGCGTCGCGACGCGCCCCTACCTAAGGAGATATTCCCATGACCACACAACACGATCAACCCGGCACGGTCTACATCCCCGCGATTGGCGACCACTGCGAGGCGATTGCCGCCGCGTTACGCGCCTACGGTCAGCCTTCCGAGGTGCTGCCCGCCACGTCGCCCGCAACCCTGGCCACCGGCCTGGAGGTAGGCAAGGGCCGCGAGTGCATGTTCAGCCTGATGATCATCGGCGGGATGCTGCACCGTGCGAAGCAGCCCGACTTTGACCCGGCGCGCTCGGCGCTCTTCTTCCCGGCCCTCTCGCGCAAGTGCGTCGGCGTTAACTACACCTCGCTCTTTCGCGACGCTCTACAGAGCAACGGGCTAGAGCAGGTTGAGATTATCTCGCCCGACAAGACCAACGGCTTCCGGGGTATGGGCAGCCACCCCGATGTGGTGCGCGGCCTGATTTGGCACGGGTTTATCGCCATTGACCTGTTGCTGCGGATCCAGCTTCAGCGCCGACCCTACGAACTCCAGCGCGGGGCCACCGATCAGGCGTACCAGAATGGTCTGGCGCGGGTGATTGCGGCGATTGAGACCGGCGATGCTAGCCATGTCGTTACGGCGTTGGCCACGAGCGCGGGTGAGTTTGAGGCCGTGCCGATTGATCGCAGCGTACCCCGTCCGCGCATCGGTATTCTTGGCGACTTCTACATGCTCTACAACCCTTACCTCTACCTCGATGCCGTGAACCAGATCGAGTCGCTCGGTGGCGAGGTTGAGATCCTGCGCTTTGCCAAGTTCTTCTACTTCATCAACTGGATGCGCGAGCAGGATGCACGGGGGGCGGGAAACCTTCAGACGGCGCTCCAGGTTTCGCTAGAGAATGCCTACCAGCATCAGGTTGAAGCCGATCTGGTTGCCACCGTCCGGCACCTGCTCAGCGACGTGAACCCGCACGAGCCACGGGCCACCGTCACCATTAACGACATCAAGCGCTACTACCATATCGGCATTGTAAACGGCGGGTTTACAGCGGGAGCGGCGGTGGATATGGCGCGGGAAGGCTGCGCCGGACTGCTGCATGTGGTGCCGTTCCTCTGCATCGGCAGCATCATCGCCTCAGCACTGGGCAATCGCATCCGTGCCGACCTAAACCAGATCCCCTGGCTCGACATCATCTTCGATGCGCAGGGCGGGACGAATGTACGCACGCGCTTGGAGGCGTTTCTGTTCCAGGCCACACAGTTCGAGCGCGCAAAGGTGAGTGCGGCCCGTGCCACATCTCTGCCCACCGAGCGCAAGGTTAACGAGACGCGGGTTGCGCTCCCACGGGCGGTCGCCCCGCTTATTCCGCTGGCGGTGCAATAGAGGCACCTGTCATGCTGAGCGCAGCAAAGCATCTATCCCGGTTTCCTGATAGACCCTTCGCTGCGCTCAGGGTGACATGGATATTGGATCTGAAGTCACAGCGTTACTTCTGCTCTACTGCGAATAAAGGCAGTACCGCAGAAGTCACCCTGCCAGCCCAAGCGCCCGGCCCGTAAACGGGCGGGCTAGATCTACGACGACCGCTGAAGCGGCCTCAGACAGGTCGCTTCAGCGACCGTCGTAGACCTAGCCGGGGGCTTCAGCCCCCGGCGGGTGTCGCCGCACAGCGTTCCTTTTGCGGTAGTGCGAATAAAGAATGAATGAAGGAGATTTCTATGTCCACATCAGACTCAGACCAGAACGCCCGCCCCGCTCTCTCGCGACGTCAGTTCCTACGCTACGCGAGTATCTTCTCAGGCGGGCTTGCGCTTGCTGCCTGTTCGTCCGCTCCTGCTGCACAGTCGCCCACTGCGGCACCAGCAGCGACAGGTGCCGCGCAGTCAGCGTCCCCCGTTACCGCCGCAACCGTGCCGGGTGATACGAATTCGGCGAACTTTGGTGCGGTGAAGATCGCCTTCGGCGGCGGTGCGTGCGATGCCGCAACCCTGATCGGCTATGAGAATGGCTTCTTCGAGCGCGAAGGCATGAAGCCTGAACTGGTTGCCCTGGCTGCAGGCACGCAGAAAGAGGCAGTGGCATCAGACAGGGTCAATGCGCTCCAGTATGCGGCAGACTCGATCAAGGCGATTGAGCAGGGTCTGGGTGTACGTATCACCACCGGCCTGCACAAGGGCTGCATCCGGCTGCTTGCCGGTGTAGACACCGGTATCACGAAGGTGGCCGACCTCAAAGGGAAGTCGGTGGGCATCACCAATTTCGGCGGTCTGCCGCAAGTGCTGGTGCAGTGGGCGCTAGGCGACCTGGGCCTCGATCCAATCAACGATGTCACCTACAAGATCTTCCCGCCAGAGCAACTTGAGTCGGCGGTGCAGAAGGGTGAGATCCAGGCGTTTGCGATGTACGACCCGCTCGCGGCGATTGCGCTGAATAACAAGACCGTCATCCAGGTTTTCAGTACCCACGACGACTCTCCCTACAAGGAAATGTACTGCTGCTTCCTGGGCATCTCGCAGAAAGTGGTTGAGCAGGAGCCGGAGAAGGCCGCCGCAATCACCCGTGCCTTCCAGAAGGCCGCCTATTGGGTTCAGCATAACAAGCCCGAAGCCGCCAAGATCATCATCGCCAAGAAGTACGTTCCCGCCTCGGAAGAATTACTGCTGTCGCTGCTCAACCTGTACGACTACGTGCCTAGCGCGACGATTGGCAAGACCAACTTTGGCAAGTTTGCCGAAATCCTCAAGCGGGTGGGCGTGCTGGACAAGGATACTGACCCAGCGAAACTGGTTGACTTGGCCTTCATCCAGACAGGGCCAGATCTCTACCCCGCCACAGGGTTTGCGGCACCCAATCGCGAGGTACCGCAGTTCTCCGCACGTGCGATCAAGGAACTGGCCGAGAACCCGCAGTTAGCTGCTAGCGTGTCGCATGTCCACGCAGGGTCGAGCTTCTACTGCAACGTGAGCTAGGTTTGCTCCCCTCACCTCCTGCCCCTCTCCCCTGGTGGGAGAGGGGCAGGGGTGAGGGGGCGAAAGGTGAGGATGAGGCCCGGTGAGTCGAGGATGAGGCCCGGTGAGTTGAGGATGAGGCCCGGTGAGTCGAGGATGAGGCC
>Ga0194060_10001280_pt1 | contig 17976 bp, 14 predicted proteins | sample SepL225m_MetaG_FD_163427 | JGI IMG/M metagenome (GOLD analysis project Ga0194060, IMG submission 163427) | Anoxic zone freshwater microbial communities from boreal shield lake in IISD Experimental Lakes Area, Ontario, Canada - Sep2016-L222-5m | ecosystem: Environmental > Aquatic > Freshwater >...
ACTGGATGACGCGATTCGCGGTATCGGCAGTGCGCCCGATGGCAACGCGGCGGCGCAGGCCGTCGGGCAGGCGCTCAACAACATCGACATCGGCATCGGCCGCGTCTCTGCCATACGGGGTCAGGCCGGCGATTTGCTGAACCGGGCGGACCGCATCAGTGCCAATCAGGAGAAGCGCAGCATTCAAGTCGAAGGTGACCGCTCTCGCGCGGAAGACCTGGACATGACCAAAGGCATCTCGGACTTCCAGAACCAGCAAACTGGCTACCAAGCCGCATTGCAGTCCTATGCCCAGGTCCAAAAACTGTCCCTGTTCAACTACATGGGCTAGTGTTGGGGATAAATCACTACATTTTTGATAGCTGGTCACGCTTATCTGGCAAGCTTCAAAAGGCAATTTGACTCTCATACGCCGGTTTCCGGGACTGTTGTGACCGCTGGACCACGGTGATCCACCGATGCCACCGCAGTCAAACCATACTGAAAACGCTGTTAGCCCGCGTTCTTCTCAGACGCTACTGAATTCATAGCTGCTGTCGCACGATTGACAAGCGCAAGAGCCCTGTTTGGCTTAGATTCCTTCCATGGGAAATCTTTATCTGGTGCGCCACGGGCAGGCTTCTTTTGGAGCGAACGACTACGACAATTTGAGCGATCTTGGCATTCGCCAGAGCATTCGGCTGGGCCAATACTTAGCAAATAGGGGGATCTCGTTTGAGGCGGTACTCGTTGGCACTCTGAAGCGCCATGCGCAGACTTGGAGTGGCATTGCGCAAGGCATGGGCGCTGCGGCACCTTCCTTGCCGCCATTGCAATGGCCCGGCTTGAATGAGTATGACAGCGAGGCCGTGATCGCAGCCATTCACCCGCATTCGCTAGCACGACCCGATACACCGGAATTGTTCAAACACCACTTCCGATTGCTGCGCGATGGCCTTACCCAATGGATGAATGGCGTGGTCAGCCCCAAAGACATGCCCAGTTACCGCGACTTCGCCAAGGGTGTCACTACCGCGCTAGACCATGTACGCAATCACCATACCGCAAACGTGCTCATTGTCAGCAGCGGGGGGCCTATTTCCACTGCCGTGGGGCACATTCTGGGCACCTCGCCCGAGACCACCATTGAACTCAATATGCGCATTCGGAACAGTTCCGTCACCGAATTAGTGTTTACGCCCAAGCGACACATGCTGCTGACTTACAACACGCTACCCCATCTGGATGACGCAGAATATGCGTCATGGATCACCTACACCTGAAACCCTTCAAGACCTGCGTGCGAGCACGTCAGAAACAACGTCTGTGGCATTGGGCGTTAGCCCTTTTTCTGTCCACCGCGAGCCTGAGTGGCATGGGACAGAACAAAACTGTACCGGGTTCTGGGGCACCTTTGCTCAAAAACTCCCTGGGAATGCACCTGGTAAGAGTTCCAGCCGGTGAATTCCTGATGGGCAGCGACGAGTCCATTACCTCCTTGCAGCGCGACTATCCCCTGATGGAACCGCATCGACTGGAGGACTTGCGCGACGAGGCACCGGTGCACCGGGTACGCATCACGCGGGACTTCTATCTGGGGCAAACCGAGGTGACTGTGGGTCAGTTCCGTCGTTTTTTGGATGCCTCGGGCTACCTGCCAGAATCAGAGGCCGATGGTACCGGAGGCTATGGCTACAACCCCCAGTACGACCCTGCAAGAAGCGCCCGAGGTGACGCCTTCGAAGGGCGGGACCCTCGCTACAGTTGGCGCAACCCCGGCTTTGTGCAGGATGACAACCATCCGGTCCTTAATGTCACATGGAACGATGCGCAGGCCATGGCACAGTGGCTCAGCAAGACGGAAGGGAAAACGTACCGACTACCCACCGAAGCCGAGTGGGAGTACGCCGCCCGCGCCGGCAGCCGCACGCGTTACCACCATGGCGATGACCCGCAGGGACTCACCAAGGTAGCCAACAGCTTTGACCTATCTTCCAAAGTGAACTGGCCGCGCTACGCCGTTCATGCCCTGACAGGTGACGATGGATACGCCTTTACCGCACCCGTAGCCAGTTTTGCGCCTAATGCGTTTGGTCTGTACGACATGCACGGCAACGCCTGGGAGTGGACCACTGACTTGTATGACGAGAACTACTATGCCCATTCACCCTTGGACGACCCGCAAGGCCCCAAGGAAGGCGATGTCTATGTGCGCAGAGGTGGAAGCTGGCAAACCTGGGCGTTGTACCTGCGCTCCAGTTACCGCAACTGGAATTCACCCCAAACCCGTTACACCCTGGTCGGGATGCGACTGCTCATGGAGGCTCCCAAGTGAGAAGCTATTGCGCCCCGCACCTGAGCGTATCCTTTGGCAACCGGTGAATCTCATCGAGCAAACGGGCCAGCGCACGCCCGGCGGCTTCGAACATAGCCGCACCCTTTGCGGCAGTCCCAGTCGCCGCGTTGCCAACAGCGCCCGCAACGTTGTAGTCTTGCATTTGCCACGCCAATTTGGCGCTTTTTCCGTTGCCCAGAATACTGAAGTGGGCAGCGCGATCTTCCGAAGTCGAGGCAAAGTTCTGTGCCTGCGCCATGTCCACCAGCGCAGGATTCAGCGTCAGCATCATAGAGGTTTCGATATCTCCCCCATGGATCCCGAATCGGTGTTCGTGGTCACTGAACAGGGCATTGATATCTTCCCCGTGTGACCCCACAAGCGGCAATCCGTACCAATTAACGCTATAGACCAGCATCCCCAGACGGGCACGTAAATCTCGCGCCACCACGTCCATCAGGCCCACATGTCCACCATGAGAATTGAGCAGCACCAACCGCTGTACACCCGAGGCGGACACACTCTCGGCAATATCCGTCCATAAACGGATGACAGTTTCTGCTCGCAACGTTAGGGTCCCCGCAAAGGCCGCATGCTCGGGGCTGAGTCCCACTGCTTGGGTTGGCAAAAACAGGGCTGTTAAGCCTGCATCCAGGTACGCAAGGCTAGCATCGACGACCCCGTCGATCAGGGCACTGTCCACCCGCAGCGGCAAGTGGGGTCCATGCTGCTCGGTGGCTGCAACCGGGAGGATCGCTATCGCGTGGTCCAGAAGTCCCTGTGCCTTGGCTTGCGAAAAGTCACGCGTTGACCAGTCAGCCCAATAACGAGAGGTATTGCTCATGGCTCTATCTTAGTGGGTCGGCCTGATACCGAAACTTCCGCTGCACGCAGGGGCCAAAAGCCAGCTTGATCATCGAAGCGGACTCCGTTTCAAGCCATCAGGAAGGATGAAAACGAGTATTTCAAATGTAATAACTTCCTGTTAGGATCGCCCTTTTTTCGATAGTGGAGAGATAACATGCCGCTGGCAGTATTCCCAGCAAGCCAAAAAGGAAGGCAAGAAGGTCAACTTAGTCGGACGTGCCTACCAACTCTACATTCCGTGCCTGACGCAGGAACACGTAAAAGACATGGGTCCCCCGATACCAGCGCCAAAGTAGCTTGCATAACAGCACGCATTCAGGACACCCCCGTGCAGGTTTTTCACGAATGTGCGATAGTCCCACCGAACAAAAGGATCCCATGTGAGCGCAGAAGAAACTGACTATGGCATTGTTGATACATGGTTGCTGCCGATGGCCGAGGGGGAGGAGCCCTGCGGCAAAGACTTTGAATACGATAATGAATTTCTTGAGCTGAACAAGGCCGCTGAAGGCAAGCCCGAAACACAGTTTGGACCGGGCGAGCCTCCCAACTGGCGCGATGTCCGCGAAAAGTCGGAAGCGCTCATGGGTAAGACACGTGACTTGCGCGTCGCCCTGCTTTGGGTGCGAGCGGCCATCAATTTGGATGGGTTTTCAGCGTTCTCAGCCGGGGTGCGCTTGCTCAACGGACTTCTTTCCAATTTCTGGGACCATTTGCATCCTGCGCTGGACCCCGACGATGGCGACCCGTATGCCCGCGTGAACGCGCTGGCCATATTGCCTCAGGCAGATGGTTTGCTGGGTGACTTGCGAAGGAGCATGCTCTTTAGTGTCCGTGGCGTGGGTGAGTTGAACTTGCGCTCTGTGGAGATAGGCTATGGTCACCAGGCGGCTGGCGCAGAGGACACTGTTTTCACAAAAGATCAGTTGAGCCAAATGGTTGCAGCGGCATTGAGCCATCTTCCACAGTTACCGGACCAGGCATCGACAGCCAAGGAGCGCCTTGCGGCTCTGAATGCGACGTTAAAGGAGCGACTTGGATCCGAGGGAGCCCCAGATTTGAGGGCTATTTCGGCGTTGCTCAATAGCGTTCAAGCGCTTATGCCCAAGGCTGATACCGGGTCCGTGGAAGCTGATGTCGAAGCCACGGGCAACGCAGGAGCCAGCGGAAATACCACCTCCAGCAGCAGCGCACGAATTGGCGGCACAGTCCAGTCACGCGATGACGCGCTGCGGGCGATATCCATGGTTTGCGAATATCTTGACCAAACGGAGCCTTCGAACCCTGCCCAGTTACTCCTGCGGCGTGCCAGTCGTTTGATCAACCAGAATTTCCTTCAGTTGGTCAAAGAACTAGCGCCGGACTCATTGAACGAGGTTGCCCGAGTGATGGGAGTGGATCCGGAAACCATCTCACTCGGAAGTTGATTTCAAAGTATTATCGTCCGGCCATAGAGCCTTTTTTTACCTTCGTCAAAGGAAATTGCCATGGGAAGTAGCCAAAAATTTATCGCCCGGAACCGGGCCCCACGTGTCCAAATTGAATATGACGTTGAGCTTTATGGAGCTCAAAAGAAAATTCAATTGCCTTTTGTTATGGGTGTTCTAGCGGACCTGTCGGGAAAGCCGGTCGACCCATTGGCGCCAGTGGCAGATCGAAAATTCTTGGAAGTCGATGTTGACAACTTCGACTCCCGCATGAAAGCCATGAAGCCACGAGTTGCCTTTCAGGTACCCAACGCACTGACTGGCGAAGGCAGCATGAGCGTGGACCTGACCTTTGACAGCATGGACGATTTCTCTCCGGCTGCTGTAGCGCGCAAGGTGGACTCATTGAGCAAGTTACTCGATGCGCGCCAACAGTTGCAAAACCTGGTCACCTATATGGATGGCAAAACGGGTGCAGAGGAATTGGTCGCCAAGGTGCTGGCTGATCCGGCTCTGCTCAGTTCCCTGGCGAGCACTGCAAAACCGGCAGACGACGCAAGTCAGTAATTTAGCACCACCGATCAAGATCAATTGGAAAAGGAGAATTTGATGGCAGAGACAAAAAGTAGTTCCGCCCTAGCCGAGGTGAGCTTTGAGGGGAACGATCTGGCTTCGTTGCTCCAAAAGGAGTTCAAGCCCAAATCAGATGAGGCAAAAAGCGCAGTTGAAAATGCGGTGCAGACACTGGCTCAGCAAGCACTTTCACAAACCCAGCTGATTGGCAAGGATGTGGTCAAGTCGATCAACGACATGATCGCGGCCATCGACAAAAAGCTGTCAGACCAGATCAATCAGATCATGCACCATGAGGATTTCCAGAAGCTCGAAGGTGCTTGGCGCGGCCTCCATTACATGGTGAACAACACGGAGACGGATGAACAGTTGAAGATCCGTGTGATGAATATTTCCAAGGCCGACTTGGGCAAAACACTCAAACGGTACAAAGGCACCAATTGGGATCAAAGTCCTTTGTTCAAAAAAGTTTACGAGGAAGAGTTTGGCCAGTTTGGTGGCGAGCCATTTGGCTGCCTGGTCGGTGACTACCATTTTGACCAAAGCGCACCGGATGTGGAGTTGCTCGCAGAAATGGCAAAGGTTTCTGCAGCGGCAATGGCCCCCTTTATTACCGGCGCCTCACCAACCCTGCTGCAAATGGATTCATGGCAGGAATTGGCCAATCCTCGCGATCTGACCAAGATCTTCTCGACACCCGAGTACGCTGCGTGGCGCTCGCTGCGAGAGTCCGATGATTCGAAGTACATCGGCTTGGCCATGCCGCGCTTTCTCTCGCGCTTGCCGTATGGGTCCAAAACCAATCCAGTCTCGGAATTCGATTTCGAAGAAGATACCGGTTCGGCGGATCATGGCAAATACACATGGTCCAACGCAGCGTACGCCATGGCAACGAACATTAACCGATCCTTCAAAGAGTTTGGCTGGTGCTCGCGGATTCGGGGTATTGAATCGGGGGGTGCTGTCGAGAATCTGCCCACCCACAGTTTCCCCACAGATGATGGTGGCGTCGACATGAAGTGCCCTACCGAAGTGGCGATTGCAGATCGTCGTGAGGCGGAACTGGCAAAGGCCGGTTTCATGCCGCTAATCCATCGCAAGAACAGTGATTTTGCTGCGTTCATTGGCGCTCAGTCGTTGCAAAAACCCGCTGAATACGATGATCCGGATGCAACTGCCAACGCGAACCTGGCCGCTCGGCTTCCGTACTTGTTTGCGACTTGCCGTTTCGCGCACTACCTGAAGTGCATCGTGCGTGACAAGATTGGGTCGTTCAAAGAGCGTGACGAGGTTGAGCGTTGGCTGGGCAACTGGGTGAACCAGTATGTCGATGGAGATCCAGTGAACTCATCTGAAGACACCAAGGCAAGAAAGCCGCTGGCCGCAGCAGAGGTGATTGTCGAGGAAGACCCAGCCAACCCGGGTTACTACACTTCAAAGTTCTTCCTGCGACCACATTATCAGCTTGAGGGATTGACAGTTTCTCTGAGACTGGTTTCCAAGCTGCCTTCTGCCAAGGGCGGTTGAAGTAGTTTGATTTTTGAGCATCACTCTGCAGTCGGCTGCACGATTGCAGGCGCTTGAGAACTCAGGCGCTTTCTGCAGTACCAATGCCCCTGTCGGGGTCTAATTTAGGAGTACCTCATGGCACTAGACATGTTTATCAACATGGGCGCAAAGATCAAGGGTGAAAGCCGCGACAAAGTTCAAGGTCCGAAAGGCGACATTGATATTCTCGCTTGGAGTTGGGGAATGTCCCAATCAGGGACCACGCATATGGGCGGCGGCGGCGGCGCGGGGAAGGCTAATTTTCAGGACATTTCGTTCACCAAGTATGTCGATGCAGCCACCAATGGATTGATGGCAGCTTTGGCCAAAGGAAGCCATATTGACAAGTGCGTTTTGATGGTGCGAAAAGCCGGCGAAGGTCAGCAAAAGTACATTGAAATTGCGATGGAAGAGGTACTGGTTACATCACTGAGCACGGGAGGCTCCGGTGGGGAAGACCGCTTGACCGAAAACGTGACTTTGAATTTTGCGAAAGTGAAATTCGGCTATTCCAAGCAAGACGCAAAGGGCGGTGTAGCTGCGGCCGCCGAGTTCAGCTGGAATATTGCGGAAAACGCTTCCGCCTAACCACTCGCTCGCCTTTGCATGAAGTTGCGCGCAATCGTCGCGCAATTCCCATCGCCAAGTGAAAATTCAGTGGCACACGTCCGTCACTTCCTTTGCGGGAGTGGCGGTGACGAGGTATTTAAGGTGGAATCCCCATGAGCAATGCTGATGCAGCCGAACAGTCTCTGCGTGAAGGTGATCCTCAAAAAGCATTGCGCTTGTTGCAGGACACCATTCGATCCAAACCGGCCGACGCGAAATTGCGCGTTTTCCTGTTCCAGCTCTTGTGCGTACTCGGCCAGTGGGATCGTGCGTTGAACCAGTTGACAGTTTCCGGGGAACTCGATGCGTCTACCCTTGCCATGGTTCAAACCTACCGTGAGGCAATACAGTGCGAGGGTCTTCGCGAACAAGTTTTCTTGGGCAAGCGCGCACCTCTATTGTTCGGTGAGCCAGAGACCTGGGTCGCTTTACTGATTGAAGCGCTGCTGCGCGAGGGCCAGGGAGAGTTGGATGCTGCCCGCACGCTTCGCGATCAGGCGTTTGAAAATGCGCCTGCTGTGAGCGGTACGGTCGATGGCAAGGCATTTGAATGGCTTTCTGACGCCGATATGCGTCTTGGACCCGTGCTTGAAGCCGTCATCAATGGCAAGTACTACTGGGTTCCCTTGACACGTCTTTCAAAAATTGACATTGAGCCCCCCACGGATTTACGTGACACCGTTTGGATGGCCGCACATCTCGAGTTCTCCCACGGTGGAGAAGCCGTCGCATTGATTCCGACGCGCTATGCTGGCACGGACCTGACACAGCCATTGGAAGCGTTGGCAAGACAGACCCATTGGGACGAGTCCATGCCGGGTTTCTTTATCGGCAAGGGTCAGCGCGTTTTGTCAACAGACTCGGGCGACTTAGCGCTGATGGACATACGCTCCATCGCATTCGATGCCAGCGCTGAGTGATGAAGAATTAAGTCGCAACCGCTGACTCACGAACCATGGCTTTAAACAGGGTGCAAGACAGGTTGCAACCGGCCTTGCTGGACCGGTTGACCGATGATGACCCCACCAATGTCATCGAAGCTCCTGAACAGCGCTTGATCAATAAATCGCGTCTGCGGGAACTGGTGTTGCGCGACTTGAGTTGGCTGTTCAACTGCACCCACTTAGCGTTGGATGACGCTTTAGACGCCTATCCCTTTGTCAAACGATCGGTCCTCAACTACGGACTCCCTGCGCTTTCGGGGCGGACGGTCTCTTCTTTGGACGCGCAATCTTTGGAGGCGCAGGTTAAGAATGCCATCATGAATTTTGAGCCACGGATACTGGAACATACGCTTGGTGTGGAGGCAGTATTCTCCAATACGCAGGTGGAACATCACAACCAGATCAGCTTTCGCATTTCAGGACAGGTATGGGCACAGCCCGTGCCCTTGGAGCTTATGCTGCAAACCAATATTGATCTGGAAACAGGCCTGGTCGAAGTTAAAGATCTGGCACGTTGAACTATGGATCCACGCCTGCTTCGTCATTACAACCAAGAATTGCAGCATTTGCGAGAGATGGGTGCTGAATTTGCCACCCAGTTTCCAAAAATCGCTTCGCGACTGAGGATGGATGGACTGGAGGTCAGCGACCCCTATGTGGAGCGACTTCTGGAGGGTTTCGCCTTCTTGACTGCGCGCATCCAGATCAAATTGGACGCCGAGTTTCCGCGATTTTCACAACGCATGCTGGAGATTTTGTACCCACATTTTCTCGCACCCATGCCCTCTATGTTGATCGCCAAACTCAATGTAGATGCAGCCGATCCTGGCCTGTCAACGGGTTTCAAAGTACCCAGAGGCAGCAAGATGCGAAGCCCACCCGGTCGCGGTAGCTCTACCGAGTGCGAGTTCCGCACATCGCACGAGGTAAGGCTGTGGCCCCTTGAGATATCTGGCGCTGAATATTTCTCACATGCATCCAATTTACCCCTGGCCGACAAACCAGAGTGGCGCAAGTTTGGCTCTGGTATACGAATAACTCTTCGCTGTACTGCTGGTCAGGACTTCGCCAAACTCCCTTTGCAGGATTTGCGACTGCATTTGAGCGCAGGAGATGAAATTGCGTATCGTTTGAACGAGCTTTTATGCGGCAACGCCATGGGAATCTGCTTGATGACGGGAAAGGGCAATAGCGTCAGGCACGTTCTTCTCGATGCAGATGCCATTGAACCGGTAGGGTTTGAGGAGGAGCATGCGTTGCTTCCCACAAGTCTGCGCGGCTTTGAGGGTTATCGGCTGATGCAGGAGTATTTTGCTTTTCCCCAAAGATTTCTCTTCTTCGACCTGTGCGGTGTGGGAGATGCCCTGCGTCAACTCGGCGGGGATGAAATTGACATTGTTATTCTGTGCTCCCGCGGGGATGCAGGTTTACTGCAATCTGTGGATGAAAAGTCGTTTGCATTGAATTGCGTTCCAGCGATCAATCTCTTCGAGCATCGCTGTGATCGAATTCAGGTCAACCGTGAGACCCATGACCTGCACATCGTCGTCGACCGGGTGCGCCCGATGGACTTCGAAGTGCGTGAAGTGACTTCCGTTACGGGATATGGCGTAGGGCTGGATAGCGAGCGTCACTTCTTGCCGCTCTATTCGGCTTTTCACTCAGAGGAACAGGGCCATGAAGCCTATTTCTCTACGCAACGTGAACCACGAATTATGTCCACCGCTCAGCAACGCGATGGTCCTCGCTCCTCGTATATTGGCAGCGAAGTCTACATTTCGATTGTTGACCCCAAAGAGGCTCCTTTCGCCGATGAACTCAAGCAACTGGGAGTGAGTGCGGTTTGCTCGAACCGCGACCTCCCGCTTTTGATGGCGCTGGGAAGTGGTAAAACCGACCTAGATCTTGAGCAGTCGACACCGGTGACATCGATCCGCGTGATCAAGGGCCCATCGCGCCCCTTGTCGGCTCAGCGCGAGGGGAATATCGCCTGGCGCATGATCAACCAGTTGACGTTGAACCATCTGGCGTTGAACGACACCGATCAAGCTAAGGGCGCCAGTGCGATGCGAGAAATGTTGCGCCTCTACACGCACGATGGGGATGCTGCGTTACTCAAGCAAATCGACGGTTTACGTTCCATTACGACGCGCCAGATCGTTCGTCGCCTGCCTTTACCCGGGCCCATAGCCTTTGGACGTGGTGTGCAAATTGAGATCGAAGTGGATGAAATGGCATTTCAGGGGTCGAGCGCTTTCCTATTTGGCAGTGTCATGGAGCGCTACTTCGCGCGTCATGTCTCAATGAATGGTTTTACCGAAATCCGGGTCCGCTCGCAAAGCCGGGGTGACATTCTCATGGGGAGGCCACGATGCGGCGCACGTCCGATCCTGTGAAGCGAATAGACCCTGTTGAGCGCATTGCTGCAGAACCTTGGCGCCATGACTTCTTCCATGCTCTGCGATGGATTGATGCCTACCACGCCGACAAGCCTCTATTAGGCACCGCGCGCAGACCGGTCGACGAGCCGGTGCGGTTGGGTCAAGTAGCCGATCTATCCTTCGCACCCAGTGCGCTGCATGCGGTTGCACCCGCTACTGCCAATAGCAAACCACGTATCGATGTGCGGTTCTTCGGTTTGTTTGGTCCCAATGGGCCAATGCCCTATCACCTGACGGAATATGCGCGACACCGTCTGATGCATCACGACGATGCCAGTTTCGCACGCTTTGCAGACATGTTTCACCACCGTCTGCTGCTGCTTTTTTACCGTGCCTGGGCACAAGCGCAACCGACTGTGGGGTTGGATCGCCCTAACCAGGACCGATTTGGAGAATACGTGGGATCGCTCGTAGGGCTGGGTATCCCCGATTTGCTCCGTCGTGACGCGGTCAATGATCACGTGAAATTGCATTTCGCGGGAATTCTTTCTCGCCAGGTTCGCAATGCGGATGGATTGGCGCATATTTTGTCAGGCTACATGCGTCGTCCGGTGCGTGTAGAGCAGTTCGCCGGGTGCTGGCTGAAATTGGACCAGGGCGAACGAACCCGAATCGGTCGCGCAAATGCGCGTCGGCGAAGCCCCATGTCCACTTTGGGAGGCGGCGCGGTACTGGGCCAAATGGTCTGGGATCGTCAGCACAACATCCGAATCCATGTCGGTCCCTTGACCCTCCAGGACTTCGAGAGCCTTCTGCCCAGCGGTGATGCACTACCGGCGGTGACGGCCCTGGTGTCTCAATATATCGGCCTCGAATTTGGATGGGATTTGCAGCTCAGTATGCAAAAAGACCACGTCATACCCTGCCGACTCGGCAGCCACGGTCGCCTGGGATGGACAACTTGGCTGGGTATGAAGAATCGCAAGAAAGATGCTGAGTTAACACTCATGCCCCGTCTGCAAGCAGTTTAAGACAGTCAAGAAGACATCACTGAAAGGAAGATCATGGCCGAAATTAACCGTGTCACCGTTTTTGGGAAACTCAACAACCTCGCCTACAAGGCAGTCGAGGGAGCTACCGTTTTTTGTAAGCTGCGGGGAAACCCCTACGTTGAGTTGGAGCACTGGGTCGCCCAGATCATTCAGAATCCGGACTCTGATTGGCACCGGATCATCAAACATTACAACCTGGATGGATCGGCGCTGGCCAAAGACATCACTGCCGCTCTTGACCGCCTGCCCCGAGGGGCCACCTCCATTTCCGACATTTCCGACAACATTACCAACGCGGTCGAACGCGGGTGGGTCTACGGATCGCTGATGTTTGGCGACAGTGCGGTTCGCACAGGTTACGTCATGCTTGGCATGCTCAAAACCAGTTTCTTGCGCAATGCGCTGTTTGCAATTTCACGCCAGTTTGAGAAAGTCAAACCTGATGACCTCAGTGAAGCGTTGGGAAAAATCGTCTCGGGGTCACCTGAAGATGGACAGGGCGCAAGTGATGGATCCTCCGTCGGTGGAGCGGGCTCCCCAGGGGAAGCAAGCGGTGCCATTGCCCCCGCAGCCATGGGCAAACAAGAGGCGCTGAAAAAATTCACCACTGATCTGACAGAGCAAGCCCGAGGCGGGAAGATGGACCCCATTGTGGGGCGCGATGATGAGATACGACAAGTTGTGGATATTCTGATGCGCAGACGCCAAAACAATCCGATTCTCGTTGGCGAGGCAGGTGTTGGAAAAACCGCGGTGGTGGAGGGCTTTGCGCAGCGCATTGCACGCGGTGACGTCCCGCCGGCGCTCAAGGATGTGCAGTTGCTGGTACTGGACGTTGGGCTGCTACAGGCAGGTGCCAGCATGAAAGGCGAGTTCGAACAGCGCCTGCGCTCGGTGATCGAAGAGGTCCAAGCTAGCCCCAAACCCATCATTCTCTTTATTGATGAAACACACACGCTGGTAGGTGCAGGTGGTGCAGCGGGTACGGGTGATGCAGCCAATCTGCTCAAGCCTGCGCTGGCGCGCGGCACTTTGCGCACGGTGGGCGCCACGACCTTTGCAGAGTACAAGAAACACATTGAGAAAGATCCGGCACTGACCAGGCGCTTTCAGACCGTTCAGGTCGATGAGCCGAGTGAAGAGCGTGCCATTTTGATGATGCGTGGTGTTGCATCCACCATGGAGCGCCACCACCAGGTGCAAATTCTTGACGAGGCGCTGGAAGCAGCCGTCAAACTGTCGCATCGATATATCCCCGCACGACAGTTGCCGGACAAGTCGGTCAGTCTGATTGACACCGCATGTGCCCGGGTCGCGGTCAGTCTGCACGCCACGCCTGCAGAGGTGGACGATTGCCGAAGGCGAATTGAATCACTCGAAGTTGAACAGGGCATCATCGCGCGTGAGAAAGCTATTGGTATTGATATTGGAAAACGCGATGCGGAAGTGGTCGAAAAACTGGCACAGGAGCGGACACGATTGATTGCGCTGGAGGTGCGCTGGACCGACGAGAGGACACTTGTGGATGAACTCCTGGACTTGCGAGCCAAGCTGCGCGCTGGCATTCGTCCAGTAGAGGGAACCGCCAGCCCGCTCGAAACCGCTGCTGCGGCTGAAGAGCCGCAGGCTGCTGTACCGACTGATGAACAGCGAGAAACTGAGCGACTCGCCCAGTTGGGCCAACTCAAAATAGTCCAAGACAAACTTGCCGCGCTTCAAGGGGAATCCCCGCTGATTTTGCCAACAGTGGACTACCAGGCTGTGGCCGCAGTGGTCGGTGACTGGACTGGAATTCCAGTTGGTCGCATGGCTCGCAATGAGATGGAGACCATTCTCAAGGTCGGCTCATTGCTAAGCCAGCGCGTGATCGGACAGGATCACGCCATGGAGATGATTGCCAAGCGCATTCAGACTTCACGCGCCGGATTGGACAACCCCAGCAAGCCCATCGGAGTCTTCATGCTAGCTGGTACCTCTGGTGTGGGCAAGACCGAGACCGCACTGGCTCTCGCAGAGGCACTGTATGGGGGCGAACAGAACCTGATCACAATCAACATGAGCGAGTATCAGGAGGCCCATACGGTTTCGACACTCAAAGGCGCGCCACCTGGCTATGTGGGCTATGGAGAGGGGGGCGTCATGACCGAGGCAGTGCGTCGCAAACCCTACTCCGTGGTCTTGCTGGACGAAGTTGAAAAAGCACACCCTGACGTTCACGAAATGTTCTTTCAGGTTTTCGATAAGGGATTCATGGAAGACGGCGAAGGTCGATTCATTGATTTCAAGAACACGTTAATTCTGTTGACCACCAATGCTGGAACCGACTTGATCGCGAGCATGTGCAAAGACCCTGAATTACTGCCTGATCCGGACGGCATGGCCAAGGCATTGCGTGAGCCGCTTCTCAAGATTTTTCCGCCTGCACTCCTGGGACGGCTTGTCACCATTCCGTACTACCCGCTATCAGACGATATGCTCGGCAAGATCGTGCGACTGCAGCTCAATCGCATCAAGAAGCGTATCGAGGCCCGGTACAAAATTCCCTTTAACTACAGTGACGAGGTCATCAAATTGGTGGTCTCCCGGTGCACCGAAAGCGAATCTGGCGGACGGATGATCGACGCCATCCTGACCAACACCATGTTGCCTGACTTGAGCCGGGAGTTCCTGACACGCATGATGGAGGGTCGCCCGATAGCGGGCGTTCACGTGGAGGCAGGAGCGGACGGGTTCAACTATGCATTTCAGTAGCGAGGAAGCTGCAGAAAAATGTGATATCACGTATGCGGGTGGCCTCAAGATGTCACCCCAAGAGCTTCTATTCGTCGCTGTTCGTCTTCACCGAGATGGCCGACTCGACGACGCAGAGAAATGCTACCAGGTCCTATTAGATCTGGAGCCGCAAAATGCCAATGCCATGCATTTCATGGGAATGTTGCTTCAGCAGAAGGGCCATCTCGGGAAGGCGCTGGAACTGATTGAAGCATCCATTTCACTGGAAGGTACAGTGGCCGGATGGCATAACAATCTGGGAAATGTTTTGTTGGCAAGTGATCGGTTTGAAGACGCTGCGCGTTCCTATGCAAGGTGCGTACAACTAGATCCAGAAAACATGGAGGTATTAAACAACCTGGGCATGCTGCACCGGTACATGGGGCGACCTGTACAAGCCGAGGAAATGCTATTGCGGGCACTCCAGCGTGACCCCTCTTTTGCCAATGCGCACTACAACCTTGCCAACCTTTACTGCAAGCTTAATCGCATGCCTGAGGCGTTTTCTCACTATGCCGATGCGTTGGCGCTGCAACCCAGCGATCTGCGCTCGCGTAGCGCTTTGACCATTGCCCTGGGGAAGGCTGGCCGACTGGAGGAGGGACGCCAGGCCTGCAGGGAGTGGCTGAATCTAGAACCCGACAGTGCACAAGCGCACCATTTTTACGCAGCGTTCGGAGGTACGGCCACGCCGGACCGCGCTTCTGATGCTTACCTTGTTTCGGAGTTCGACTCATTCGCTGAGACCTTTGACGCAAAACTGGCTGGACTGGAATACCGGGCACCTCAATGGATCGGAGAATCTGTTCGAAAGATACTAGGCGAACCTGTGGCTCGAGAACGCATCCTGGACTTGGGTTGCGGAACCGGACTGTGTGCGCCGATGTTGCGGCCATTCGCCGAACATCTGGCAGGAGTTGATCTGTCGCAGAAGATGCTCGAGCGTGCACAGCAGCGAAACCTCTACGACAACCTGATTCAGTTGGAGTTAGTCGCCTACCTGCAGGAATGCCAGCGCGACTGGAACATTCTGGTGTCTGCCGATACTCTCATCTATTTTGGTCGCCTAGAAAGTGTCTTCATGGTAGCAAGGCAGGTATTGTGCGCGGGTGGACACATGGTCTTTACGCTAGAAGCCCATGACCTCCCGGATGACTTCATCTTGCACACCCACGGTCGCTACAGCCACGCACACGGTTATGTTACGACAGCCCTTACGCATTCAGGATTTACCTCGATCGACATCCAGAAAGTGGAATTGAGGTTTGAAAGTGGGAACCCGGTTACAGGCTGGTTGGTGGTAGCCTCTTGAACAATTGCTGAGTGGACGTAATAGCGCAATCCCATTGGAAGGAAACATGACATGGATGCTGCCCAAACCCAGATGGTGCTGACAACCAGTGGCGACACAGGTTTGCTCTTTAAGCGGATGACTGCATCGGAAGAGCTGGGACATCTGTTCGAATTCAATGTTGTCGCGCTCTCTGACAAAGAGACCATTGAGCCCTCGAGCCTGCTTGGTACACCTGCCTGTGTGGGGGTGGAATTCTCTAAAGGGAAAAAGCGCTACTTTCACGGGTTGGTGTGTGCGATGGGAATTGAGGGCTCCATCAACCGCAGATTCGCGTACCGACTGGTACTGCGCCCCTGGCTCTGGTTACTCACACGCAGAAGCGACACCCGCATTTTCCAGATGATGAATCTGGATGCCATCTTGAAACAGGTTTTCGAGCCCTTCAGCCCAGACTACGAGCTCCATTTCACCGGTGCGATGCCTCAGTACGAGTACTGTGTGCAATACAGAGAGACAGATTTCAATTTCGTCAGCCGTTTGATGGAGCAGGAAGGGGTCTATTACTATTTCAAGCACGAGGCTGGCAAGCACACCATGATGATTGTCGATTCGCCAAGCGCGCACCAGTCTTGCCCCCATCAGGAGAGCTTCGAATATCGTGAGAGCGTTCAGGGGCACCTGGATTTCGAACCCATTACGGGATGGCACTTGCGCAATGAAATCCAGTCGGGACAAGTCGTGCTACGCGACTATGACTTTCAGCATCCCAAGACCTCATTGCAAAGTACCGCCAGGGCCACCCGCAGCGACGCGTCCACGAAGCTTGAGGTCTATGACTATCCTGGCCTGTATCCGACTAAGGTCGCTGGCGACCGTTACTCCAAATTGCGCGTCGAGGAACTCCAGGCACGCTACGTGCGTGTCGACGCAATGGGTTCATTTGCCACCTTGGCGACTGGATATCTTTTCAATCTGGTCAAGCACCCTAGGAGCGATCAGAACAAGGCGCATCTTGTCGTGTCGACCCAAATCGAGTGTGCCTTTAGTGGCTACGAGTCCGGTGAGGACCGGACATTTTGCGACTGCCATTTCACCGCGATGCCTGGAAGCGAGACCTACCGCCCCAGGCGCGATACTCCCAAACCCTTTGTTGCGGGACTACATACCGCCGTCGTCGTCGGACCGCCCGGTACACATGGATCTGCCGCAGCAGAGATCCACACCGATAAGTACGGTCGCGTGAAGATTCAGTTTCATTGGGACCGCAAGGGGGCGCACGACGACAAGAGTTCGTGCTGGGTCCGTGTCTCAAGTCCGTGGGCGGGACAAGCCTGGGGCATGATTTCCCTTCCCCGGATTGGACAGGAAGTCGTTGTCGATTTTCTGGAGGGCGACCCAGACCGTCCTCTCATCACCGGAAGGGTCTATAACGGCGAGCAGATGCCTCCTTATGCACTGCCGGATAACAAGACAGTCAGTACCAACAAGAGTCGCTCCAGCGAGAAGGGGAGCGCTTCCAATTTCAATGAACTGCGGTTTGAGGATAAGAAAGACTCGGAATATGTCTGGTTGCAAGCGGAAAAAGATTTTCACCAGTTGGTAAAGAACGATGCGACGTTGCAGGTTTTGGGTAACCAGGAACGCTTGGTATCTAAGAATTTGACCGAAAAGGTTGATGGCGATGCCAAACTGAAGGTTGGGGGGGACCTTGTCCAGGAAGTTGTCGGATCGTTAAGTCTGAAAGCCACGAACGACGTGATTATCGAGTCGGCCGAGAAAGTCTCCCAAAAATCGGGAAAAGAGACCTACATCAAGGCGGGTACCGACTTGGGGATAGACGCTACCAAGGAAGTGCATATCAAAGGGCTCAATGTAGTAATTGAAGCGGGCCTCATGTTGACCTTGAAGGCAGGAGGCTCAACCGTCGTTCTAGGACCCTCGGGTGTTATGGTGACGGGAACCATGGTCATGATTAATTCCGGTGGCTCTGGTGGGTCTGGTAGCGGCACGAAGCCCAAGTCAGCGCTAATTGTCGTCCCGCCTGAAAAAAAGAATGACCCACTTGCTTGATGCCTTGGTTCATGAAGCGTTAGTGCCGTACTTACTGTGATCCATCGGGTATGAGCTTTTCCGGTGTCGAATTTCTTCCGTCTGCGTGGGATGCAATTCTTGCCTCCCATTGGCCTGACTTGCAT
>Ga0194060_10001281_pt1 | contig 17967 bp, 15 predicted proteins | sample SepL225m_MetaG_FD_163427 | JGI IMG/M metagenome (GOLD analysis project Ga0194060, IMG submission 163427) | Anoxic zone freshwater microbial communities from boreal shield lake in IISD Experimental Lakes Area, Ontario, Canada - Sep2016-L222-5m | ecosystem: Environmental > Aquatic > Freshwater >...
TCGCTGTAACGGCGACCCGGAAGGATTCGACCCGTAAATTCATCGACAATCATCACCTGCCCGTTCTGTACAACATACTCATCGTCGCGCACAAAGAGAGAGTAGGCTTTCAGGAGTTGACTGATATTGTGCAGTCGCTCTGAACGATCAGCAAAAAGGCGATAGACTGCATCTTTTTTCTGCACCTTGTCGGCCACGGCAACAGAGGCATCACTCTCAATGATGGCCACTTCAGATCCTACATCAGGAAGCATAAAGATATCGCTGTCCTGATGGCTCAGTTTGCTGAGGAACTCGCGCCCCTTGTCGGTCAAATCAATGGTGGCCCCCTTTTCGTCAACAGCGTAGTAGAGCGCATCGTCAACCTCGTGCATCTGGCTGGAGTTGTCTTTCAGGTACTCGTTTTCAGTACCCTGCACCAGTTTTGCAACACCCTGTTGGGAGAGCATTTTAAGGTAGCGGCTGTTCTTGGGTTGTCCCCGTTTGACCCGAAGCAGGGCGAGACCTGCCGCTGCATCACCAGGTTTGGTTTTCATCAGCTTTTCAGCCTCAGTGAGATATGAGGCTACAAGATGCTGTTGGGCACGAACCAACTGCTCGATCCAGGGTTTGATCTCCTGGAATTTGCTGTTGTCGGCATTGGGTACTGGACCTGAGATAATCAGCGGGGTTCTCGCTTCATCAATCAACACACTGTCCACCTCGTCCACAATGGCGAAGTAGAAGTTCCGCTGCACCATCTCTTCCGGTGTTCCGGCCATGTTGTCGCGGAGGTAGTCAAATCCAAGCTCGTTGTTGGTGCCATAAGTGATATCGCAGAGGTACTGCTCGCGTCTCTCCTCGGGGTGCATGGAGTTAAGAATAACGCCTACCGAGAAGTTGTGAAACTCAAAAACAGGGTTCATCCACTCCTTGTCTCTCTGGGCAAGATAGTCATTGACGGTGACAACATGGACCCCTCTGCCAGTAAGCGCATTAAGAAAAACCGGAAGTGTCGAGACAAGTGTTTTTCCCTCACCAGTGGCCATTTCAGATATTTTACCTGAATGAAGCACCATGCCTCCGATGAGCTGAACATCGTAAGGCACCATGTTCCAGAGCATCTCTCTCCCCATAATCTTGTAGGTGTGCCCCCTGAGACGGAGACAGGTCTCTTTGACAAGAGCATAAGTTTCGGGCAGAATTTCGTCAAGGATAGCGGCGGTGGCCGTTTCATACTCATCAGCAAGCGTGTCAAGGCGGCTGTTGATCGTTTCAGCCTCATCAAGATTGATATCGGGATTATCAAGTTTAAGCATGAGAGATTTTTTCTCTTGCTCAAGAGGCAACAAAACATTGCGTACCTTTTGTTTTAATTCCAGGCCCTTTTGCCTCAACTGATCGTTACTGAGCGACGATAACGCACATTGCAATTCGTTGATACGCTCTATAACGGGCTGGATTTTCTTGATATCCTTATCGTGTTTGGAACCGAAGATCTTTTCAAAAATTTTCAACATGGGGGAGTATTCACTCTAAAATTTCAGTTTTCAGGAGAGGAACGAGGCACCGCTGCAATATACCGATTTCATCCTCTCCAATCGACTTCCAAGGTATTGAATTAGATATTGAGAAAAAAGCGGTAAGTGTTGAAAAAAAGAGAGGAGACGGAAGAGGAGGCCTCCACTCTTCGTGATCAACACGATTGTTACGAATTTCAATCAGTTTTCATAGCCAGCTCAGTAAAAAAATCTTTCAGATCTCTCGTGCCATAAGCAGGAGCGACATGGTCAAATTTCAGTGCTTCGATGGCAAAGGAAAAAAGATCAGCCAGATTCCGGTTAAAGAGTCCGGTAACCATTAATCCACTTTCGGCAAGCCAGAAGGGGAGTGGTGTTATCCAGGGTGATTTGCCGCAGGCTTGAAAGGCCATCTCCATTACCTCCCTGAAGGTGTAGACTTTTGCTCCTCCAACGGGAATTTCTCTCGATTCGCCATCAACAGCATCAACACAGATTTTTGCCAGATCAGCTCCATGAATCGGATTGATCTTTTTTTCTCCCTCTCCAATCATAAAGATATGGCCACTCCTGGCCATTGAAAAAAATCGGCCCATATCAGAAAAGTAGCCATTAGGACGGATGACTGCCCATGAAAGACCGGATTGTTTCAGATCGGCAACAAGGAGTTCGTGCGCTTTGACCGAGGCAATCTCAGCCATCTTCTCCTGGTTGAAAACCGAGACGTAGATAAATCTTGAAACTTTTTCGGCGATGGCCTGATCAAGAATGAGCTTATTGCCAAGGTAGTCAACATCATTGCTTGTATGAACCGGATGAGGCACCGTCAGGCCCAGAGCCGAAAAAACAATATTAACCTCTTTACATATTCCCCGGATACTTTCAGGCTGTGTTACATCGCCGATAATGATCTCGTCAATCATCGTGTAAATCGCTGGTTCCCCGTGTACTCCGGTGCTTTTAATCTTTTCAGGATCACGCACCAGAGCCCTGATATGGTAACCCTTCTCCTTGAACTCCTTGACAGCATATCTGCCAAGATATCCCGATGCACCGGCCACAAGCACCTTTTTTATTGTAGGCATGATCTCCTCCTTTAGTTAGTGTTTCTCTTGAAAAAACAATCAAAATGACCGAAGTTTTTTTATCTCTTTTCGCCAGCAATGGAACAATATATGGCCTCCATAACCAGCAAGTTTTGGATTCAGAAAAGTACGCGCCTCCGCATCAAGCAGAAGATACGTAGTAGGAGTTAAATTCCTGAGGGCCGTCGTGCTTTTAAACCATTCCCCCATGTATTGTTTGACGTGAGTGTCAATCGGAAAGGCATCAAAACGCCCAAGCCCGAAGAGAGCGATACAGTCGGCAATCTTGAAGCCAATCCCTCTGTTTTTGCAAAGTGTGGTGCGCAACACATCCAGCGGAATCTCCGGGTCACGCAGGTCGACAAGATTGATTCTCCCCTCCACAACCGCACGGGCTGCAAGCACAATATTTTTTGCCCGCTCTCTGTTGTTGTTGGTACAGATACTGAGCTTCAGTGGATCTGCTGCAGCAAGAGATTCTGGCGTCGGGAATTTATGAAGAATAATCTCCTTTCCCGAAAAGGTTATGGGAATTTTTTCACCATAGGTATTTCGCAGCATGAGGACCTGTCTTCTGATCAAATGCATCCCAATTCCTTGTGCACACATAAAACTGATCATGGTTTCATAAGGGTTTTGCCTTATAACTCTTAACCCATAATACTCTTTTAATCTTGCTGATACCTCAGGATAAAGAGAGTGAAAATTATCTGTAAATACACTACGATTATCAATATCAATTGATAAATACCTTTTGATAAAACCATTAATATAATGATCTATAATAGAATCTGTATAATAATAAACCTCAATTTTATAAGATGTTAATTGCCTTATGATTAATGGCATACCATCGACAATTGATGAATAGTAATTGCTATCGATATCAAATTGCTCCCACAAGAAAGACTGGCCACTAAAGAGTGCCCAATGAATATTTACAGCCATTGGTAATTTTATAACTCTTCTCTTTAATATTGGCATAATATGAGTTACTTGTGTTGATAACAGGGATAAAGAAAGTTAATAATTATTGGTCGATTAAGAATCATAATCAATTGTAATTAAATGGCTTATATTATTTTGTATAAAATATTTTTATGTAAAATACATCCAATTATTATTAAAATAATATGTAAGATTTTTTTAATAATAATTGGATGTATTGTATTCAGTAAAAATAATATATAATAATTGTATGTAAATTTATAGAGGTTAATAATATATTATAATTAAGTATCTCTCTATTTATTTTTACAGAAATATCAATAGAGAGATACTTATACTTCGGCTTTATAGGTGTAAGTATCTCTCTATTAAATACTTAAATAAAAATCTTGTATTATTAGATATAATATATGATTACAACGATGAATGATAAGTATAATTAGTCGTGATGCCTACTCATTACCCATTAATATTTATCGATTATCAAGGGATAATGAGTAGGATTTCGCTAGTGATATATCATCGTGAAGAATTGTTCTATGCTCTGTTGTTCTGATTCTTGACCTTCAATAATCTCAAATGTAAGATTATGAGCATGTTGGTTTGACAAAGATATAACAGCTACTTCGGCAACATTACTTCTCCGTATAGAGCCTGTTGAAATGGTGTCACCAGTGCCAAAAATCAGTGCGTGCTGCAGCGGCAACCCGTCAGTCAAGCCACCTGGTCGAAGAATCGTGTAAGAATATCCTGGTTCTGAAAAGAGTCTGCGCACCTCATTTTCAGCTTCCAGCTTCATTGTCAGCACCTGACCATATTTGTTCAGGGGGTGTTCCGGTTTTGTGACCGCGAGTGAGCTGACAAGAATAAAATGTTTTATCCCTTGCTCTTTAGCTATTTTTGCCAATCGGATGATGCCATCACGATCGATCTCCGAAGGTGGAGGAGAGGCCGGGTCAGTGACATTACCTCCCACAGCACAGATAATCGCCTCTGCATGGCTCACGGCGGCCTCGATCTCTTCAGGATTTTCAAGGGTGCCAAGAGTGAGTTTATCAACTATTTCCGGCCCAAAAAGCTCTATGGCTTTTGCGCCGGATCTGACAAAAAGATGGTAGTCAATGTGATGCGCTTGCAGGCGCTTGACCACCCATAGGCCCGTTCGTCCGGTTGCGCCAGCGACAAGTACCGTAGCGTTAAAATTTTTCATAGTATGTATTGATGTTGCGTTATTCTCTCAGAAAGAGATGAAAAATGAGAAGGTTATTTGTTCAAAAATTGCCGCATCCCCCCCTCAGAATGCCTTGAAGCTGAAGGGGATGCTGATGAAGAGAGTGTTACAGATTTAGCCGGTGATTGCAAGTATTGTAACCACGTTACTGGTAAATCGGTTCAGTGAAAGCCTTCCGTATCCGACCGGTTACCGCACACGGACCTTGAACTTGTTCATGGAAAGAGGGAAAACTTTACATTGATTGCCATGGTCAGATCAACCAGTGCATGCAGCAGAATGACGGTTCTGATATCGCGATACCAGAAAAAACTGAGCGCCCAGCTTCCGGCAAGCAGCAATTGAATAGGCATAAAAAACGGCTTGTATGGACTTGTCTGAACAACATGTTGCGGCATGATATTAATCCAGAAGAGACCGTGAATCAGCCCGCTGTAAACCACAAAGCAGATAAAACCCGCAAAGAAGATGACCCAGGCACTCTGCGTTCTTTTGCTGGCGAGAGCTGTCCCAAGACGAAAAACAGCATAAAACATGAAGGTTTCTGCTATCCCGTTACAAACACTGAAAATCACCACAGTCAGAAGGTCAAGCGGGCGCCCCCCATCGGTGGTAGAGTGGGAGTAGACCCAGGCATTGATGGCAATCACGACAAACGAAGCAACCATCAGCACCACTCTTCTGGTGTCAAACTCCCGGTTAAAGGTGAAGATATCTTTTCTGAAAAAGAGAAGGCCCACCAGAAATGCCAGGGTCCAGTAAGCATAAATCATCATTGGTATCGACATAGTGCAAGAGGGGATTAAGGTTATGGAAAAGAGTCTGTATGGTGAGCGAAAGCTTCTGCATAATAGGAGCTGCGGACAAATGGTGCTGACTGGACGTAGCGAAACCCTGCGCTCTCTGCAATCATTTTGTACTGTTCAAACTCCTCAGGGGTGATATAACGTTCTACCGGGAGGTGTTGCGATGATGGTTGCAGGTACTGCCCAATAGTCACCATATCGCATCCATGCCTTACAAGATCGTGAAGTGATCTGGTGATTTCTTCCGCAGTTTCGCCCATACCAACCATCAAACCGGATTTTGTTGTCAATCCGTGGAGCTTTTTCGCCCGCTTCAGAAGCTGAAGTGAGGCCGAATAACTTGCCTGAGGGCGCACCTTTGAATAGAGAGAGGGGACAGTTTCAATATTATGGTTCAGAACTTCGGGCGCTTCGGCCATCAAGAGGTCAAGAGCCGATTCGTTACCCTGAAAATCAGGGATGAGGCATTCAAGAGTGGTTGGAGGGGCGACCTTCCGGATAGCTTGTAACGTCTCAACCCACTGTTGTGCCCCGCCATCAGCCAGATCATCACGGTTGACGCTGGTCAGTACCGCATGCTTGAGACGCATGGATTGCACCGCACGTGCAATTTTTTCGGGTTCATCAGGATCAAGTACTGGCGGACTTTCATCCTTGCCAACCGCACAGAAGCGACACGATCGTGTACAGACATTGCCGAGCAGAAGGAAGGTTGCGGTACCTCGAGACCAGCACTCCTGCAGGTTGGGGCACATTGCTGAACGGCAAACTGTATTGAGGCTGTGCTCTCCAAGGAGTTGACGCGTCACGGCAAATGATGCTCCTGAAGCCATTTTAATTTTCAGCCACTCCGGCTTTCTTCCCGCACCATCTCCCATATCATTCACTATTATTTTTACATGAACCCTAATTTACTAAAAAAATCAAAGGCATACCGATGCTCTTCGCACTTGCAATGCAGCAAAAATAATCGGGACAACGAGATGACTCTACAAGAAATAAATAAAAAAGCACCCGAGCCATAGGCTACAGGTGCTTCTTTATTAAAATGACAACAAGAGGAATTTCGCGTTCTTACCCCTCGACCTCATCCTTTAATGCTTTGCCAGGTTTGAATTTGACAACTTTCTTTGCTGAAATGGCAATAACCTCGCCAGTCTTTGGATTACGACCCTGCCGCTCTGCTCTTTCAACCACAGAAAATGTACCGAATCCAACAAGAGGCACATCAACGCCGTTTTTCAACGATTCAGAAACCACAGCAATGAAGGCCTTAAGCGCACGATCAGCGTCAACTTTGGTCAGCTTCGCCTGTTCGGCAATTTTCTCTACTAATTCAGTTTTTGACATAGGGAGATAATTTATATGGTTGAAAAAAAAGCGGTTATTAAAAATGGTCATTACAGCTACCACAAGAAGAAAAAAGTTCTCCTTGTTATATACAGCAAGAATCAGGAGCCTGGATAAGCATCCAGAATGGATTTCCCTTAAAAAACGCAATATTTTCAGCTTTTCCAAGCATATCCAATATGTAGAGCTTAAGTATACGTTTTTTGTGGCTGCCTCTTTTTTCGCTCTTTGACTCATGCTTCACCGTGAAATATTTTTGTTGTATTCATTGTACTCTTTTTTTGACAAAAATAGTTTCCTCTCTCATATTTTGACTGATAATTTTAAACGATAAATGACTTTAGACTTGCAGAAGCATATTCTATCGTTGTGGCAATACTTTTTCATTGTATGTTCAGTGATGAGTGGTTGAATATCTTGTTCTATGGTCTCACGCCAATACTGATGATGATCACCAGTATCACCGTATAAAAGTATGAAAAAGTCAAAACCATACCGGATATTGAGCTTGCTGCTTCCTCCGAAATATCTGGCCGGATTGTTTGCTTTTATGATGGCTATTTTTCTTGGGACGACACTTTTGGAGTATCAATACAGAAAGTCGGAAATTGAGCATCTTATGCGTGAAGAGGCTGTACTGCTTCTTCATGCACTGAAAGAGGGTGCTGAAAATGCGATTTCGGGTTACAATGAGAACAGTTCATTGCTTGTTGGAAGCCTCATTGATCAACTCCACCTGCTTGACCGGATTGATAAAAAAACAGCACTCACCTCTTCAGAGCTTTCGGAAATTGCAGGTTCTGGTGGATTATACCGCATCAATATTTTTGATCGTCACGGAAAAAGAGTTGCCTTCAATACTCCTGACGATCATGAACCGGTTGATCCTCCCAGGAATCCGTTAGTTCAGTTAAAGCCAATATTTTCTGGTGCAAAAGACTCTATGGTCATTGGTATCAGGGAGAGTAGATCAAAAAGGGGTTCTCGCTTGATTGCTGCGGTTGCCAGGAGCCGTGGTGGCGCTATCGTTGGCAATATTGATGCATCAAGACTTATAACCCTTCGACGTCAACTCGGCGTTGGAAGGCTTATTCAGAGAATTGGGGCAGATACAACAGGTATTGATTATATCATCTTGCAGGATAGTTCGGCGATTCTTGCGGCTACTCCCAATGTAACTGGTGTTGAGAGTATTCAGAGTGATTCGGTTCTTTCAAAGGCACTTCTTCAACATGAAGCAGTCACGCGATGGAGCACCTTTGATGGAAGAAAAGTGTTTGAGGTGGTCAAGCCTTTGATGTACAACAATATCAATGTCGGTCTGCTCCGGATAGGGCTTAAAACAGACCATTTCATAGCGGCACAGGGAAAATTGCGCAACAGATTCATCATGTTTTTGGGCATAGGTGGATTCAGTACTCTCATCCTCTTCAATCTGGTGATGACGCGCCGTAACGAGGTGCTTATGAAGCAGGCCTACAAGCGTGTTCAGACATTTTCTTCAACGATATTGGAGAGTATGGCGGATGCCGTTGTTGTGGTCAATGACGAAAATTGCATCACGTTGCTGAACAGTGCTGCAGAGCGGCTTTTGGGGCTTACTTTCGAAAATGTGGCGGGTAAACCTGTTGAGGAAGTTCTTCCGGATATTGCAGATTTTCTGAGAGTAGTCATGCTTGAGCAATCTCAGACGCTCAACAAGGAGTTAGAGATGATTATTCATGGACAAAAGCTCTTACTGTCAATTCAAGTCACTCTTGTTTCTGATAATGAGAGCAGAGGGAAAGGCGCTCTGGCGGTCGTGCATGATTTAACTGAACAGCGTTCCTTGCAGAGAATTATTTCCCGTCAGGAAAAGCTTTCGGCCATGGGCGAGCTTGCCTCAGGGGTTGCCCATGAAATAAGAAATCCTTTGAATGCCATCGGAGTTATAGCTCAACGTCTTGATATTGAATTTTCTCCGAGAGCCGATGAAGATGAATTTCATCAGCTTCTCCGTGCGGTTGTCTCTGAAGTTCACCGTGTCAACGCCATTATTCAACGGTTTCTGCAATTTGCCACTCCAGCGCCGCTGATGATGGTTAAAACTGATATCAAGAATTTTCTCTTATCCTATCGCCCTCTGCTGGAGAGTGAGTCCGAGGCTAAAAATATCAAGTTTTCCTTGCAGCTTGAGAGTGCTCCAATGGTACTACTTGATCATGAAAAGATGCAGCAAGTGTTACTCAACATCGTTCAAAACGGTGTTGAGGCAACCAGTTCAGGGGGGATCATTGCCATAAAGCTGTTTTGTCGCAAAGATGAGGCGGTCATTGAGCTTTCTGATAGCGGTTCTGGTATTTCCGAGGGTGATATGTCACAGATTTTTAATCTCTATTTTACGACAAAAGAGAATGGAACAGGTCTGGGACTGAGTATCGCTAACCAGATTATTCAGTTACATGGCGGACTTATTGAGGTTGAAAGTATCAGGTTGCACGGCACCCTTTTCAGGATTGTGCTGCCACTGGCATAATTGAATGATTGATAAAAAATGGATCACAACATGATAGATTACACGATTCTTGTCGTTGAGGATGAAAAGGTGCAACTGGAGAGCCTTGCCGGTTTTTTGAGAAAACTTGGTTACCAAGTAGTACAATCATCACAGCCTGTTGATGCGCTTCAAGTGGCAAGGGAGCAGACTGTGGATATTGTCCTCACCGATTTTAAAATGCCCGGGATGACGGGTGTTCAGCTTCTTGAAAAGCTGAAGCAGGTCAATCCCGATATTGATGTTATCATCATGACGGCCTATGGCAGTGTAGAATCGGCCACAGATGCGATGAAGCTTGGCGCGGTAGACTACATTACCAAACCGATTGACCTGCAACAACTCAAGGTGATGGTTCGCAATACTCTTGAACGGAAAATTCTTGTCAGGGAGAACCGATTGCTGCGCCAGCAGCTTTTAGAACGTTTCAGTTTTGATGGTATTGTATCCTGCTCTTCAGCGATGAGCCAGGTGTTAAACATTGCTGGCCGAGTGGCCTCCAGCAATGCAACAGTGTTGATTACCGGTGAAACTGGAACAGGAAAGGAGTTGATCGCCAAAGCGGTGCATTATGCCAGTCCCCGGTGCGAAAAACCCTTTCTTGCCGTCAATTGTGCAGCACTTTCTGAAAATCTGCTCGAAAGTGAACTGTTCGGCCACGAAAAAGGTGCCTTTACCGGTGCGGATCGTCAGCGGAAAGGACGATTTGAGACGGCTGAAGGGGGCACACTCTTTATTGATGAGGTTGGGGAGATGCCCCTCTCCCTTCAAGTAAAGCTGCTCAGGGTATTGCAGGAAAAATCGTTCGAAAGAGTTGGAAGTTCTGTGCCGATTGCAGCAAATGTTCGCCTTGTGGCTGCCACCAACCGCGATTTGGAAGCTATGGTCGGCGCAGGGTTGTTTCGCGAAGATTTTTATTATCGACTGAATGTTGTAGGAATTCGCATTCCCCCTTTGCGGGAACGTCGGGAGGATATACCACTGCTGGTTGATGCTTTTGTGCTGCGCATTGCCGCAGAAAATGAAAAACTGGTTAAAGGAGTTTCGCGGGAGGTGATGGATGCGCTCATGAAATACGCATGGCCCGGAAATGTGCGTGAACTGGAAAATGTAATTCAACAATCAGTTGTTTTGTGCCGTGAGAATATTATTACGACAGAAGATCTCCCGCCACGGGTACAGGCACTTCGCTTTGAAAAAAGCACCTCACTTGAAATTGAGGGAACATTTACTGAAAAAACAGAGGCTTATGAACAAGGCCTTATTATCAAAGCCTTGAAAGATGCAGGAAATGTGCAGACAAAGGCGGCAGAATTGCTGGGAATTGGAGAACGTCATTTACGCTACAAACTCAAAAAATATGGCATGAAATGATGTGGTCGCAGGGTGTCATCTCTTTTCATAACGCTCGACCACAGGGTCGAACAGACGACAAAAAGGTCGAAAAGTAGAAAATATATATAACCGGCAATAAATCCAGCTTACTTATAACCTATTTAAGAATAATATTTTAATTATATTCTTACTGTTGGCACGTTCTTTGATGATATGATTTATGAAGGTGGTACAATGGATTGTACTATTGCTCTTAACAATCATATCTCAAACCAGGGGGAATAATGAAAAAGATATTTGGATTGGTTTCGGTTGCCGGAATGGTGATGGCTTTTATGCCGATGAGCTCATTGCTTGCAGAAGATCCGGTACAAACTCAGCAGCAGGTTGAGGCACAAAGCCAGAAGCAGACTCAGGTGCAGAAAAACAACCAGAAGCGTGTTAAAAGTATGAACAAAAACGCTAACAAAAGGAAGTTTGTCGACCTTAATGGAGATGGCATCAATGATAATGCCAAAGATGCGGATGGAGACGGAATTCCCAATGGCAAGGATGCCGATTATGTGCGTCCACAAGATGGCTCTGGTAGAAGTTCAGGAGCTGGTCAGGGTAAAGGAGGCCGTAAGAGTGGGGGATCGACCGATGGCGTAACCACAATGAGTTCTGGCTCTGCGGCGAACAGTGTTGGAAGCGGAGCTGGTACTGGCAGTTCAAAGAACACAATGCAGAAGGGAAGCCCCAAACAGGGACGCTAAACATCCCCCCGAAAGCCACTCATTTCAAAAACGGCAGGAGAGTACGCAATCTCCTGCCGTTTTTACGTTTTATCGAAAAAATACAATCCCGACCAGGTTGCAATAATGCTCTCTTTACTCCAGCTCCTGTTCGACTCAACGGTCGAACCACCGACGATCAAGTCGATAACAAGCAATAAATATTCAGGGAAGTAGCACAACGCATTTTATTAATATCATATATAATAGTCAGTTATATTAATAAAATTTTTCTGGCACGGAAATTGATTCATTTACCTGTGAAGGGGTGAATACATAAGCCACCTTTTTATAAACTCAATAACAGGACTTAAAAAAAGAGATATCATGAAAAAGATTATCAGTATGATTACGGTAGCCGGTGTAGTATTTGGGCTTTCACAAATTACTCCAGTTGATGCTGGTGCGGCACAGAGGCAGTCCAAAAATATTTTTTCTGGTATGATGAGCAATTTTGTCGATCTTGATGGAGATGGCTTTAATGATAACGCTCTTGATGCTGATGGAGATGGAATTCCGAATGGTCAAGATTCTGATTATGTCAAGCTGGCAAATTGTACCGCAATTTCATCAGGAACAGGTGTCGGTACAGGTACCTGTGATTCGACAGGGCCAAAAGGTTCAGCCAAGAGAGGGCGCTGAGCGACAGTTGTTTCATTTATTTTTTATCAACTGCGAAAGAGCCTTTTCTCTTTCGCAGTTGATGAGTTACCAGAGGAGGGATTGAACCATGCGCAGTATAAGAGTCATTATCTTTGCTTTTCTGACACCGCTTGTTGTAAGCTTTGGGCAAGTAGCCTATGGCGCTGATCAACAAACTGGCCTGGCAGAAAAAGCGGCAGGCAAGGAAGAGATAACGCAAAGAAACAGCTCTTCCAGAAAACTGAGATTCGTTGATGAAGATGGTGATGGTCTCAATGATCTTATTATAGACAGTAATGGTGATGGTATTCCTGATGGCCGTATGCGAGATGGGGCAGGCATACGAAATAATGGCTCAGGAAATGGCACGATGTATCGTCAGGGAGGGGCGGGCACTGTGAATGATGCTGGTGCCACAAGGGGAGCTGGAGCATCTGCTGGTGGTGGTGGACTGCGTCATCAAAATAACAGGAAATAGGGGCAAGTCATGAAACAGATGTATCAGAGAATCAAGACTCTTGCCTCTTTTTTTTGTATCGTTATGTTACCCTCTGTTGGCTCAGCGCAATGGCAATCTGAAGCCTCTCTCTCAACCAGCATTGAAAGTAACGCCCTTCGCAGCTCGATACCCTCAAAGGACCGAATTACAGAAAGGACTCTTTATGTCGCGCATCAGTGGGGCGGAGCCGAGTTGAAAGGATTGCTCTCCTACCAGCTCAACTCTCTTACTTTTGCTGACCTTGCAGAGCATAACTACTCAGTCCACTCTTTTGGACTGACCGGCCAATACGATTTCGCCCAGAGCGGTTGGTTGAGAAGTGGTTTACAGGCAAAAATAAGGCAAGGCAGTGAGACATACACCACATTGGATTATAGTGAATTTGAAGGTTTTCTTGATGCAAGGATCCCTTTTGAAAACTATCTGACCGTCGTGACCGGCTATACGCTTCGCCGGCGAGACTATCGCGTTGTGAGTGAACTCGATAACCGGGAACACCTCCTCTATGGCGGAGTAACTGTGCCTTTTTCAGATGGCACCTCGGTTACCCTTTTAACTGAGGGAGGGTACAAGTTTTATTCTGTGCCGGTTTCTAATGCGGCCTTGAGTGGCACTCCCGTAGGTAATGCCGCAAAAGTAGGGCAATGGGTGAATACGGTACGCCTCTCAAGACCCCTCGTTGATAATCTTGGACTGATGGTTTATGGAAGAGGTCGTAAAAATTTTGGTGACAAGGATGTTTATATCTCAGGATTATCCTCCGGCTACTCTTCTGAAAACGATCTGTATGATGATCGTTATGGTTATGAAAGTGTTGAGCTTGGCGGCATGCTTTCCTGTCAGCTTGCCCGTACGCTTCTCTTTCGCATAGGGTATGATTATGCCGATAAAAAGTACCAGCAGATGCCACTCGATCTTGATGGCAATCTGATTGCCGGTATTGGCAGCAGAGGTGATACCGTTAAACAGTTATGGTGCCGGGCTGAAAAAAGATTTTCATTTTCCGGAAATCAGCGACAGCTCACGCTTTACAGTGAGTATACATGGCTCAACAACGATTCAAATGACCCCTCTTTCCGCTATAAGGCATCTTCCATGACCGTCGGGGTTGATGTCGTCTTCTGACCATGATACCCGTCACCCTTTTCTACAGTTGTTTTTTCGCCTCAGCAATCTGGTGTGCTACGGAGTCAAAGGAGCAACTGCCGTGCGTCTTTTTTGAGTTGACACTGGCATCCGCTTGAAGGCAGTCGTAAATATCCGTATCAATCACCTCCGAAAACTCCCTGAACTTTTCAACAGGAATGTGTGGCAGGGTGGTCTCCGAAGCGATACTCCAGGTGACAATTTTTCCGGTAATACGGTGCGCATCACGGAATGGAATCTGCTTGCGAACAAGATATTCGGCTATCTCTGTGGCGAGGCTGAGATCCTCTGCCGTCAGTTTGGCCAGCCGCTCCTCCTTAAGCTTGGTATGCTCAAGCAGTTTTGCAAAGATGGTGACGCTGCCGATGGTTGTCTCTGCGCTGTCAAACAGCGGCTGTTTGTCCTCCTGCATGTCGCGGTTATAGGAGAGCGGGAGCCCCTTCATGATGGTGAGCATGGCCATCAGGTTGCCGTACACCCTGCCGGTTTTACCCCTCACCAGCTCGGCAATATCGGCATTTTTCTTTTGCGGCATAAGTGAAGAGCCTGTGGCAAAGGCATCGCTGATCTCAAGGTAGCCGAACTCGTAGGAGCTCCAGAGAATCAGATCCTCGGCAAATCGCGAGAGATGCATCATGATGACCGAACAGGCCGAGATAAACTCAATGATGATATCGCGATCGCTCACGGCATCGATGCTGTTGGCAAACATATCGTCAAAACCGAGGAGCACCGCCGATCTTTCAGGGTTGAGGGGGAGTGTACTGCCAGCAAAGGCGGCGGCGCCAAGAGGGGAGATGTTCACCCGTTTCATAAGGTCGTGCAGACGCTGACGGTCGCGGCTGAACATATTGAAATAGGCCATGTAGTAGTGGCCAGCAGAGATGGGCTGCGCCCGCTGCAGGTGGGTATAGCCAAAGATGATAGTTTTCTGGTAGTTTTCCGCTTTGTCAACCAGTACCTTTAACATTCCCGCAAGCGTCTCCTGAAGTTTGGTTATCTGACGGCGCAAATAGAGTCTGGTATCCGTGGCAACCTGGTCGTTACGGCTTCTGCCGGAGTGCAGTTTGCCCGCCGTTGCGCCAATTTTTTCCTTGAGCCGGTTCTCAATAACGGTATGGATATCCTCATCCTCCCAGTGGGGGAGAAGGGCACCGCTTGACAGCTCCTCCTCTATCTCCTTCAGTCCGGCAATAATCTCTCCGGCCTCCTCACCACTGACAATACCCTGTTCAGCAAGCATGGTCACATGGGCAATTGAGCCCTGAATATCTTCACGATAGAGCTTTTTGTCGACATGAACCGATGATGAAAAGAGAAGCGCATCGCGGTCAAAGGGCAGTGAAAATCGGCTCTGCCAGAGTAACTCCTTTGTATTGCTGCTCATAAAAATATCAGATGTGGTGAGAGAGAATCTGAACCCAAAATAGTAAATTTTGCCTTATTGCCTCAGGGTGATGCGCCCGCTATAACCGGAAGGGCGGTGTACGGTTACAGAACTCTTCCTGCAAAGATTTATTCTTTTTTTTGCACATTGAAACATGAAACAATCGCATCACATAACAGGAAGGCTGGGCAGAAAGATGCTGGCGTTTTTTTATACTATTTTCAGAAAAAGCAGATATTTTAAGGGCAATTCGCAGCAATTTTTTCGTTTGAGCCTTGATTATCTGCTCGTTCAACTGAATCTGAATCAAGATATTCCGTTTCTTCTTGTTGCGGTATGTGTGGGGCTTTTGACCGGCTATGTCGCAGTGGTATTTCATGATGCCATTATGACGATCAGCTCCATGATTTTTGCCGACCTTCGAATATTTGGTAAAAATACGCTCATCGACACCTACTGGATGGTTATCCTTCCCTTCATTCCCGCACTTGGCGGTCTGCTTGTTGGTCTGTACAATACCTTTGTGGTGAAGTCAAGACCTGGACATGGCCTTGCCTCTGTTATCAAAGCCGTTGCTCAAAATGATGGTATTATTGAGCACAAACTATGGATTCATAAAACGATAACATCGGTCTTAAGTATTGGTTCAGGTGGTGGCGGCGGACGTGAAGCACCGATTGTCCAGGTTGGTGCTGCCATTGGTTCGACGGTAGCTCAGATGTTGCGATTTTCGCCAAACAAAACCCGTACACTGCTTGGTTGCGGCGCTGCCGCAGGTCTTGCGGCTGTTTTTAACGCGCCTATTGGCGGTGTCATGTTTGCCGTTGAGGTGCTGCTCGGTGACTTCAGCGTTAAAACATTCAGCCCCATTGTCATTGCGGCTGTTATTGGTACCGTACTATCAAGAAGTTTTTTAGGTAACTCTCCAATGTTTCAGGTACCTGAATACACACTGGTATCAAATACCGAACTGCTCTTCTACTGTCTGCTTGGCATCCTTGCCGGTCTTTCAGCGGTGATGTTCATCAAGGTCTATTACGCCATTGAGGAGTGGCTCCAAAGAGTTGAAAAACAATGGAAGATACCTCTCTGGGCCATGCCGGCTATAGGCGGGCTTATGAGTGGCGTTATCTGCATCTGGCTTCCCGGTCTGTACGGATTTTCCTATGATGCCATCAATCATGCGGTTCACGGCACTGAAAGCTGGACAAACATGATTGGAATTTACCTGTTCAAGCCGATTGTTGCCGGTCTCAGTATCGGTTCTGGGGGATCGGGGGGGATGTTTGCGCCGGCAATGAAAATGGGTGCCATGCTTGGAGGGATGTTTGGCAACATTGTTCATGCGGTTTTTCCATCTCTTACCGCCACCTCAGGCGCTTATGCGCTTGTTGGCATGGGAGCATTGACGGCAGGTATTATGAGGGCACCGTTGACCGTCATTCTTATTCTTTTTGAGGTGACTGGTCAATATGAGATTGTGTTGCCTATTATGTTTGCGGCTGTTACCTCTTCGCTGATTGCCCGGCTTGCCTATCGTCATAGCATGGAGAGCTATGTGCTTGAAAAAGAAGGGGTCAGGCTGGGGTTTGGCATTGCACTTTCGGTGGCCGAACATATCACTATTTCCGATATCATGAAAACAGACTATGTGAAATTCATCGAGTCAGAAAACGCCAGAACGATGATCGATGTTTTTTTCAATACACCAGAGTCAACTTTTCTGGTGACTGATGATAATGGTCTTTTTTCTGGAATTATCAGCCTTGATGAAATGAGAATGCTGCTTAAGGAAGATGTGCTTGTAGGTTTGATTGCAGCGGATATTGTGAAAAAAGATGTTCCCAGACTGTATAACACCTCTAAACTTGATGAAGCGCTTAAACTTTTTGAAATTTCGGATTACGACGTTCTGCCGGTGCTGGATACCAGAAGCAGCACCCTGTTGGGCGTGGTCCGCCAGGAGGAGGCTTTTGCCTATTATCGCAAGCAGCTCAATCTGTACGGATCGGACCAGTATGAAGGGGCGAGAAGCTGACCTGTTTTTCAGCACATAGGGCAAGTATAATGCTGGATTTCTGATACCCTCATGGCGAGTCTTTGCTCTCTATCCGTTTCGAACAGTAATTTCCTCTCCGCACAAATAGAATACATCTGTTGTCTTTGCAACATCATACAGTTTTGTGTATCGAACAATATATTTGTAGTTCTATCGTTCCCACGAGTCCGAAATTGCATTGCCAAACTTGATGACCGTCGAGAATGGCTGAATATTAAGGTAGGTCCCTATTCCAAAAAAGAGAGCAAGAATGACGATAGCGAGCAGCTCTACAGGGTATTTAAGACCTTCGCCGCTCTTTGATTTCAGGTAGCAGAGAAATGCTTTCCAGTTGATTACAAAGAGGTGAAAAACCGAGAGGATGATAAACGCAAATCCGAAAAGAGTATGCTGGTTATGCCATCCCCTTTTTGTCAGACCTATCATCCTCCAGTCTGTCCAGTTTGCAACCCTCCCATGAGGAGAGATATAAAGAATCAATCCCGAAACCAGCATCATTACCAATGCTATGAAAAGCCCGAAGCTTGTAAAAACCCGCCAACTCACTGTTTTTTTCATGGCTTGGTGATTGTTGGTATCCATTGCCTGGTCGTGTGACATACAGAGCAGTTGGCTTGCGACTGGCGGTGTAGATTGTCATCCGGCTGGTCACGCTTATGACATCTTATGCACTG
>Ga0194060_10001284_pt1 | contig 17962 bp, 20 predicted proteins | sample SepL225m_MetaG_FD_163427 | JGI IMG/M metagenome (GOLD analysis project Ga0194060, IMG submission 163427) | Anoxic zone freshwater microbial communities from boreal shield lake in IISD Experimental Lakes Area, Ontario, Canada - Sep2016-L222-5m | ecosystem: Environmental > Aquatic > Freshwater >...
AGGTCAAAAACTCCTCGGTTGGTTCTCGATTGTGTTCCGGTTTCGACAAAAAATCCTGAAATAGTGTTGACACTACCCTGCGCCCGGTGTATTTTCCGACCGGTCAAAAAAGCAAATTCCTATCCTTTGCAGACAACAGCAGGCTGTGCAAAGCTGAAATCAGCACCAAGAACGGCAAGGTTTCGTCCATAACGTTCAAAAACTTAGCCGGGAATAAAGGGCTTGCGCCGGATGAACTTGCCAACTTCAAAGAGTTTGTGAATGCTAAGGCCGCTGAAATAGTGGAGAAGTGGGCGGACGCTTTTCTTTGGCACAAGAACTTGAAAACCCAAATAATCAGTAAAAAGGTGAAATAGCCATGAATGCTGAAATTGATGAAATCGACATAGTGACAGCCGAATATGTTGACGGCTATCGGATAAAACTGGCCTACAGTGATGGCCACGAAAACATAATTGATCTTGAACCGTTTATGAGGAAAACAGGGCAACCGTCTGTAAAAAAATACCTCAAAGTCGAAAAGTTCAAGCAGTTCAGAATTACAGGCGCAGGGCTTGACTGGAATGATATGGAAATGTGCTACCCTCTGGAAGACCTGTACAACGATACCATTATAAAAAAATAGTTGAAAAACAATCGGGTCGCGTGAGGATGATTTATGAGTGAGTGGTGGCGAGAGGCGATAGAAAAGGCGCAGACCTTTCAAGAGATTGAAGCGGTGTTTCACCGGTTATGGCCGGAACTGGCAAAGAATCGAGAAGCTGTGACTTCAAAGCTGACTGAAACTACCGCCAGCGAAGGTGCCGCCATTTATAAAGAAATGCAACCGGCAGCGAGAAAAGCCATCGAACATGATTATGACGAATGGCTTATAAAAGCGTTGTCGAGTAGCAAGCCAAAGCGCGACTATGCCTTGTTGGGTGCAATGGATGAAAAGGACGTAGCTTTTCTTGAAGCAAGGGGGAATAAGCCGGATAATGCAGCAATTATCATAAACGACCGGCTTATATCTGGGCAAAAAGCAGAGCGGCACAAGATTAGAGGCAATGCTCTCACTGTTGCAGAATGGGGAATATTGCCAAAAGTTGTCAATGATCCTGAGCGAGTGCTGTACGATACAACAGACGGGAAATTGCTTTACGTATACCCTTCACTGACTGATCCAAGGCATATCAAAGTTGTTGTAGAGCAAGGCGTGTATGATAAAAAGCTGAAGGGTTCCAATAATGTAGTAAATACGGTATTTAAGATAGACGGCAATGCTTTGGAAGATGAAGTGAGATATGAGAGGGTGAGATGAAAACAAAGGCGGCTAACGGAGGGTCGGACGTTCCCTCATACAATGGCTTAGAGCCACTCCGCAGGCACTCCGAATTTCCTGCTGTCGTTAATCGCCTTATCTGTTGATTCCATTGTAGTTCCGGCTTACTTCATTGTCAAACTTTTTTCTTGACAACCCAGCCGGGATTTGTGTAGGGTACAGCTCAATGAGGATTAGTAACCCTCTTACGAGCGGCCCACGCTCCCGTCAGTACGTGTTTTTTTGTGTCCAAAATCTAAAATGTCTAGGTCGGGAGTGGGCTAATACAACAGGATTTATCCGAATAACCCATCCGTCTCGTAACGGTTACTAGCTCCCGGCCTACTTTTCCCGAGTACGCTTATAGTAAAAATACGAGGTAACACCATGTCAAATCCCATCCCAGCAGTATTCCAGTTTGAATCCCACACAGTAAGAACCATCGAAAGAGACGGAGAAGCCTGGTTTGTAGCAAAGGACGTTTGCGATGTGATAAACATTGCCAATGCGACATCGGCTTACAGCAGAATTGACGAGGACGATAGGGGTACCGCTTTAACCGACACCCCCTCCGGTCAACAAAACATGACAATTATAAACGAATCCGGCCTGTATTCCCTCATCCTCCGTTCTGACAAGCCCGAAGCAAAGCGTTTTAAAAAATGGGTGACTTCCGAAGTCCTACCCACGATCCGCAAGCACGGCCACTACACCGCCGCGCCTCAGCTCCCCGCCCTCCCGCAGACTCCTATGGAAATGTTCTTGCTGGCAGCCGACGCAATCAAGGATTTGAACAGCCGCACCTTGCTGATCGAATCCCGCACGGCTCAGATCGAAGATGTCGCACTCGAAGCCGTCCAAAAATCAGAGCAGGCCGTGACCACCCTTGACGACTACCTGGCGACTCGTCCGCTGTCGCATACCCAGTGCTACGAAATCCGGTTTGCTACCGAGCGAAAGAAAAAACAACTTGCCGAGAAGTATTCCATTCCAGCCGGTGGCACGGTATACGCCGGGCTGTACAGCTTCCTTAAACATCACTTCAAAGTGAACACTTATACCGGCATTCCGTCTGCCCGGTTCGAGGAAGCGTTGATGATTATCAACAACATCACGCTTGACCAGCTCTCGGACAACGTTAAAAATGCCGTCCCTAAAGCAAAAAAGGGGGGTGCGAAATGAGATTTGCAATCCGCGCTATCAAGATAAGACTGTTCAAGCGTACCTTGCGGAATCGTGCTGTAAGGCGTTGTATCAACTCTGTTTGTCTGGGGGTGAGGGCATGAACGAGATCGACGTTGCACAACTGGAAGAGATGAATACCACACTCAGTTACCTTTCCAGCGCTCTTGAAACACTGGGGTTGGCGATCAGCTCAATCACTGATGAAAGAGAGGTGATCCTTCCCAAGTGGGCATACATACGTATTAACGGGTATGGTTCCACGCTACAGTGTCTCAGCAAGATGACGCTCGAACTCAGTAACGAAGCGGAAGCATGGCAGAATATGGCAAACAAACCGACAGCAGTACACATGCCGCCAAAAGCGACGCTGTGCGGCAGTGACCTTGCGGGGAAGATGGCAATACTTGAAATGTCTCTCGGTTATATGCTGAACACGCATAAGGATTTTCACCCGGCACACTCCGAGTACCTAGGTGCTTTTGAGTTGTGCTGTGAGATTCGGAAACAGCTTGATGGAGGTGCATTATGACAACAACAGAAGCGGCCAAGCATCTGGGCGAGTGCGTCAGTCGTCTGGAGTTCGTCATTGAAACAGTCAGTAACGGCACCGACCTTGACGGCACATCAACCGCCCGTTTCGGTATGGGGCTGATCCTCCGCGATCTGGAGGAGCGACTGTCAGGTATCAGGAACGGCATAGGGACGATGTAGTCCAGACAAGCAAGCCCCTCCCGGAAACGAGAGGGGCTTTTGCTTTTATCCTCTTTTGTCTTCTTTCGTACAATTCACCGCAATACCTTGTCGTGATAGCTTTGCGCCATGAGTTACCCTAAACTTCCATATTCAATCCGAATTAAAACCCTTGCCGCTATCATCTGGATGATCTGGGAAGATACAGCATGGGACACGCCCTCCCCTGTAACCTATAACTCTGATTTTGAGCCCGCCATTGACGAACTTAAGGACTTCTTCAAACAGAATCCTGTTGGCTTCCAAGGATATTTGGTTGACGATGTTGACCTGGCTTCACCTATTGATATTGCTGATATTCTTGGCAAGCATAAAGGTGGGGTTGTCAGGGATTTTGAAGTTATCGGCTGGATACCTGAAGAGCCGGTTTCACCTCCTGATGAAGATGCCATTGACGATGATGATTTTGATGAAGACGGCGACGAGCCGCCCGTCGCGCCTGTCCTTGAATTTATTCCACAAAACACAAAAATCAGATTGCCGTTCATTCTGGAAGATACCGGAGAGACTGTATTCATTGAAACCGATGCACAAGAGGCTCTTGACGAATCAAAAAGGGAAGTTGCTATTTTGGAGTCTATTTTAAGTCGTATGGAGTCCTGATAAATGGTGTCAACTCGCAGAATAAGTATAGCGGAGCTGGAAGGGAAAACGGCATTTGACGCAGCAGGCAAGCCGTTGTCCCCGCGTGAATATATTTGCCCTATCACAGAATCAGGAGATACGCTCATCCCACCCTCCGTGAGCGTTACTCCTGAAGCCGGGGTCGAGCCGTCAGTAAACCCTCCTCCTACTGACATTGCTCCCCCGGCGAATATCCCTGTAATTGTTGAAGCACCGATAATCAATGTTGCTCCGTCCGATGTCATTATCCGGCCTGAAATCATCGTACAGCCGCAAACGGTAACAGTGGCCGCACCTGATATGCAACCGATAGCCGATGCTATTTCAGATATGCGTGACACAATTCTGGAAAGTATCCGGCCTGTTGTTATTCCAGCCCCAATAGTGAATTTTGAGCCACAGCAAGCGGTTGATTTTGCCCCGCTCTCTGAAGCCATGCATGAAATCGCAGAAGCCGTAAAGAATAAGCCGGATCACAGTGAGGCAATCATAGGACTTCTTTCAGCGATAGCCAGCAGACCGCATACAACCGGTTATTCGTTTAAAATAATCCGTGATTCACACGGTGATATTGACGATGTGCAAGTATTGGTAAACAGAGAAACAACACCTTAAAGGAGCAATCACATGGCAAAAACGTACACAGCAAGCGCAATAGGCGCGGCATTCGCTTCAAACAAATCACTTCTTGGTTTATTGAACTCTCATGCAACCCGCAAAATCAGGGTTTACCGAGTGTGGCAACTCAATAACCAGACCGCCGCCGTTACCGGCGTTCTTACGTCGTGTGCTCTGCGTAAAATCAGTGCCCTTTCTGGCGGCACAGCCGTCACTCCTGTTGCTCACGACACAGCCAATGTCACCGCTGACCTCACATCTATTTCCTGTATTACCGGGGGCACGTTCACTAACACCGCAGACAACATGCTGAGACAATGGATGTGGTCAGGCGACGAACCGACTGTTTCTTCGGCAACGTCTGACGAGTTCCAGTGCATTGTGCCGCTTATGTGTATATGGGATTCTACTGGCGACGCGAACATTGAGCCTATTACGCTGAATACTGGTGAGGGTCTGCACGTTATCCAGCCAGGCGCAAACGCCGTCGGCATTTCTGATATTTTCATTGAATTCACGGTTGCCTAACAATGGCAAAGTGCCAATATCGCATATCAACCGATTCGTCAGCTACCGACAACTACGGTTTTGCCTATCTGGTCATCATGAACCCATCGGGGAGTGGTAAAAAACTCACCCTGCGTTCACTCGAAGTACAGTCTCATTCCGTCAACATCGCAGCAGGAACGATACCAATAGACCTGCTGCAATGCGACGGGCCATTGACCGGCGAGGATATGTTGAAATGTTCAGTAGAGCTGGATTCTTCCGCCACTATTCCCTCAACAGTGGTGGTGCGAAGAAATGCTATTGCAACGGCATACACCAACGTACTGAGATCGTTTAACGCTGGCAGACAGGGCGGTGCAGTTGGCAATCAGAACCGCCTTTTAATGGGGACACCTACGACTATCGGCAACCGAAAACTGGCGGGTTCGTATCGCTCCCCCACGGGTGCGTCGTCAAGCGTGGTGGAAGCTATCACCGTCCGACAGGGAAAAGCAGTTGCGGCAGTTATGAGACAGACAAGCATAGCCGCAGGCCAGTGCATCAACCCTATGCAGGTATCGCTGACATTGTCAATCAACGGCAAAACTATCGTCTACCGATTTATGGCGACAACGTACCCAGGGCAGGCATTATTCAGTCTGGAAAATAACGGCACCTATACGGTTAGGCTGCTTAATTACGGCATTGTGGATGTCGGCACAATAGACACCCCTACGTTGCAAATTGTGCCAGTAGGCCAACTTTATGCCCCAGATGTAAACGACACCAGCAAAACACAGATCAGTGTGTACAAGATGGATAGCACCTACCCCGATCCCTCCGCCTCCATGAAGGTGTACTCAAACATCGGCTTTATTCCTTACGGAGTACCTGAAATAGCCATTGCTCAATCATCGGCGGCAACGCCGCAGGGCATGAATTATCTGCACACACGCGATTTCTGGGGACCTATGTATCGCAATATGCTGGTTGAAGTCGCTCACATGAAATCGGCAGGCATACCGGATACGCTTGGAACGAGCTATAGCCACCGACGTTGCGACCTGTTTGGGCGCAAATCAGGAATAACTCTGAATCAGGGTGAGGGTATCGCAATTGTCAATTCGGCGGAAACCGCTGTCGGCGTACAAGCGGCATTTGGTGGCTGGCCTGCGCTCAGTTTTGCGGCTCACGTAGACGTAGAACCGGCGACAACCCCGTATGTGACGCTGACAGGATTGTTGACAGGTAGCGACATAGTGGTGTTGCAGGCAGGAACCAGCACAGAATACACAAGCGCGGATTCTTACGGATCATCCACATTCGCGTGGCCGTACGATTATGCAGCCGGGATGTTCTGCGACGTGTGCGTTTACAAAGCCGGGTATTTACCCTTCACGATCAGGAATGTTTCAATGTCACAGACTGGAGTTGCAATACCAGTGCAACAGGTAATTGATCGAGCGTACTCATGACATACAGAATTATAAGCACAACCGACGGTCAGTTTATTGGCGAAGAATTCACCGATACGTTCCCTATTCAATTGGGAACTTTCGAGTTTTCACCGGATCAGCCACCCATTACGCTTGGAGAGAAGAGCAAGCGGTTCTTTAACTCCAATTATTCTATTGATACAAGCGAGGTATAAATCATGGCAAAAATTACGTCAAAAGCGTCGCTGAATGTCGGGGTTGAGTTAACAGTCAACACGGCGACAAAGAAGATCACCCTGAATGTGGCCGGTAACTTGGTGGCTAAAGACGGGTGCGCGTTTCAGGCTCTTTACAGTAAGTTCGTAGACTTGTGGACTACGGCGGCTTACAACGATTTCCCGTTTCCATTCTACGCGCTTGACGTTCTTTCCGGGCAGTATCTTGTCGGTACGGATGGGGCAACCTATAACGGTTGGACATTCGCAGATGATGCGTCCAGGGGTTATCTGCGTGACGGCGGATGGTCTGAGTACACGGCTGGTGGGGTGCTTGCCAGACAGTACGCCGGTATCGTTTCGCTCGGTTCGGTTTCGGCAGGATCACAGCTTTACTACCAAACGACCGCAACCGGAGTGCCGGTCAACTTCCTTTATACAGATGCCGTCAACCAGGGCGTTCAAGTTTACGGTGATATTGCCGCTGATGCTGCCACAACTACATTTGACACCAGAACCTTTTTTAAAGGTTTTGTTCGAGAATATGCCAAGAAATACAAGGACTCGGTACTTGCCGATACTGGTAAAACGTCAACAGGCGCGAATCTGGTTAACGTCCTGTTGGCTAATGAAACAGACCTTGATATTACCAGCAATGATGCCGGTATTACAGCGGCACCTTACAGCGAAATAAACGTCAAGTATTTTGCTTCAGCCTTTAATAAAGATATTGACACAACTGGCACTCCAAGAGCTTTCGGAATAGTTGTAGATGTCGGCACACATTCAGGAGTAGACGGTGCCGGAGCCAATGGAGCCTTGGCAATGACCACAGCAGCCGCCGGAGTAACGATGGCTAACTATTACGGCGGAAAACTAACAATCCACAATGGCCCGGCCAAAGGTATTTATACTATTGCCGGTTCCGGTGGTACTGCCACTTCAATTCCTATCACTACTGGGTTATTGGGTATCGCTTCAGGTGCCGGCTTTACTCTTCAAAGAGCTTCAGCAGTTACGGCGACTCTCCAGCAGATTTACACCAAAATTCAATATCAGCTCAGACAGAGTTCTGACATCAACGGTCTTGCTTCAGCTGGAGCCGTAACAGGTAAAACCGGCTCACTGTTGTTGAACTTCGTCGGCTCTGCCCTTAAAGCAGGATTCTACGCACCAACCAACCCGAACGGCGGCGGAACAGGCGTTACCGTCATGGGTTATTCTGCTGCTGACGTGAACTCTTTCACCTCCTATGACAACACCGCCGCCGCCCGCGACTATCCGTACTCTTCAGCCGGTTCGCTTAACAGCAACAGCAACCTTACTACAGGCGGCACTGGTTACTATCGTATGTATTTCACCACGAACCCAGCCGGTAACTATGGATCGGCAACAGCGGTAACGGTTAATGATGCGTCAGGCAGTCCGATTGCCGGAGTAATCTCAGGCGCAACGATTAACTTCACCTTTGACTACACGGGCAACATTCAGGGTGGCAGAACAGGCGGAACAGATGCAGCAGTAACTATTGTTGCGGGTAACGCCTCAAAAGCGAAGCCAGTGGTTGCAACGGGACTTCTGACGGCCTCCAAGGCTATTTCAATATCACTGGTTGCTGAAACTGACAGAGCATACGCATAACGGGAGCCGCTTGTGGCGATAGTGTTTGACGGCCCGAACAAGATGATCAGTCTCACCGCCAACTCTCTGAGCGTAACAGACCTCTGGAGTAGATGGTGCGACTGGTCAGCAGTTTCGGACAACAGTAAATATCTGCCAGCATTTAAGCAAGTAGGTGGTGATCCGATTGACCTCACAGCCGGAACCTCGATCCCTATTTATTGTTTTATGCAAAACGGCTGGAAAATAAAACCGCAAGAATCAACCATACTCTCAGCGTAACGGGGGGGGTATTGCTGGTTGAAGGCGGCGGTGATCCGTTCGTAAATACAACCGGAAGTTTCATAGTTAGGATCAATTACAGCCAGCCGGTACAAGCAATCACAGTAGCAACAGGCGGCGGTTTACCTGGAGCAAGCGCGGCAGATATTTGGAACCACGCTGTTGAAGGAACATTCACGGCAGAGCAAGTGTTGCGCCTGATGGCTTCAGTCCTTGGAGGCAAATTGACAGGGGCAGGAACGGGTAATGAAGTATTCCGCGACTTGTCGGATACAAAAGACCGGATTAACGCCCAAATAGATAATTCAGGAAATCGTACTGCAATAACACTGGATGTAAGCTGATGATCGGCTCCCGATACTTTGCGGGAAAGTATTTCAGCAGTCGCTTCATGGGAGGGATTCCGCAACATGAAGTAGTTACCTTTACTGTTGTTCCTGGTGTCCCTATGCGTGGCGGAAACTTGATGGACTTATTCAAGGGGGCGGCGCTAATGCAGGCGAAGCGTAAGCGGAAAGACGAAGAGCTTTTAGGGATTATCTGCATGTTTACCGTACTAGAGGATGAAAATAATGGCTTACTTTGATTTTTATGCAGGGGAAATACCTGATCAGCAGATTGAAGAGCTGGATAGTATAATGGCTGTCTACGAAAAAGCCGGAGTACGTCCGTTTGATGCGGCATTGCAGGCAGTGCGCGATATGTTGGTGCGGGCGCAAAATAACAAGGTGGAAATTGAGCGGCTTATTTTGGAGGCAGCAAAAGGAACCGGTAAAAAGTTCATGGGCGGTAAGCTAGTTTTGCAGCACAGCAGAACAATGGACGCAGGCGGCATGGAGTTACATTACCTTCGTCATATTACATACAATTCGGTTGGTGGCATTGAATCGGAAACATATTCTGACGATTATGGTTTTGGTATTACGGCGAAAACATTGCCAGAACTCAAAAAGAAAATGTCGAAGCATGGGAAAGTTGTGGAGTCTATCTTGCTGCTGGCGGAGGATGAAGATGTTGAATATATCTTTGAATCTACCCAACCGAATGAGTTTATAAAGGCTCCAAATGGTTCAATAAATTTCGGTGAAATAACGGCGCAAATTTCAAACGAGATACACAGGCAAGCGGGGTTTATTCGTCTACGTCAAGGTGATGCAAAATACGGTGAAACGCACATCAACAGGAAAGACCGTTTGAAACAGTTGCGGCAGAATAATTATGAAGAGGCAAAGGTTGTCGCCTTTGACTTGGCGCAACATTACAACGCTATTTACAAGGGAGATGGCAGGACACTCTTGTTGGTAAAAAAACAAGGGTTAGTGGTTCTTGGATACATACAACTTGAAGCAGCTGAAGATGGGGATTATTACGATATTAAGAGCGCGTTAGTTTCAAGAGCAGACTTCCTAAAACACAAAAAACCACTTTGGGAAAGGGCGCAGTCCAATCAGAGTCTTTCGACTCCCCCTAGCGCGGTCACGGGCCAAAGCGATTCTTTGTCTGTATCTGAATCAACTTTACCGCCCGACTTCCATAATGTCAAGCCGATTCTTGAAGCCGCCTTTGACTATAAAGCCGAGATTGAGAAGGCGACTACTTTTGAGGAGATCAAGGCAGTTTGGGCGGTGCTGTTTCCGGCAAAGGAACCAACTGTAGTGAAGGCTTCACCAAAACTTGACGAACTCAGAAAATGGCATAACCGGCAAGCTCCGTATGGTGCTGTTACCCTTGCCCGAAAGTTCGTAGAAAGCGGAGACACAAGAGATGTTCCTGCATTTGTTGACCGCGCTTTTAATTCCGGCCCTGGTCGATCTTTTTACGACAACAAGGCTGTCGCTACGCGTATGGCAATAGCAAAAGAAATAGATGGAATAAAGATCAAAATAGCAGGATTGAAAGCCAGTGTTGCAGACGTTTACGAATACAAGAATGAAAAAGTAATGGAGAAATACCTTGTCGATACACAAACCGAAATTGACTTTTATCAGCAGGTTGTTATTCGTCAACTTGGTAAACTGAATCAATACATCCAAGAACGCTTCGCATAGATACCTATCAACTTTCATATTCCAAACCTTTTTATCTCATTTTGTTGCATTTGGTGCAATTCCCGCATTGTCTTTTCTTCTGTATCGTTAAGACAATATAGACGTCTGTTTACGCAATTCATAAAGGCGCACCATGGCAAAAGATATTGATTCAATAGAAGAATTCGACCACCTGTTTAGGGGCGATCCGGCAGGGCTCGCTATTCGTGCCGGTGCATCCGGTCTCGAAGATCGTATTCAGGAATGGCTTGCTACACCCGAAGGTACGGTAGCTGATATTCCGTGGTGGGGCAATCAGCTTTCTTTTTTGAAGCATGAGCCACAAGGGGTTCATTTGGAGGTTTTGGCAGAGATGTTGATAGCCAAAAAACTGCCAAGTGACATTCGTAATATCGTAATGAAGAGCGTCCGCGTGGTGAATACAGAAATCGACTTGGTGAAAATATTGATTGAATACCAATACGGGGTGTATATCGGGGAGGTTGTACTGTGATTACTCGCGAAGAAGCAGCAACCTATTTTCGCAATCTTATAGGTAGCAAGGCCAGCTGGCTGAATCTGAAAGAATCGCAGTTTGTTGGCCACTTGTCGGTGTTCGTTTCATGGTGTTTGCGTGAAGCACTTTGGAGACTTGAGCGGATTGAGCAGGAATTCTTTATCAGTACGGCTTTAAACGATGCTTCTATCAGGGCGCATGCCGAAGATCGTGAATATATCCCGCGTAAACGCAAACCTGCAACTGGAACTGTAACGGTTGTCAATACAGGAGAAGCAGCTCTCTCATTCCCCGCTCTTCTTGATCTCTCATCAAATGACGGCACCCCCTATCTTACTACAGATGTAGTTGAAACATTACAGCCTGGCGAAAGCGTGGTTATCGGTTGTCAGCAATCTGAATTACAAACGATTACTCATACGGTTACAACAGAAGAACCGTTTTATCAATTCACGCTGGATTCGGATATCTCGGCGCAACTGGCGAGCTTCTCTGTCTTGGTACAGGAATCTGCTGCTGACAACTTCGAGCTGTGGTCTCTTGCTCGCTTGTTCCAAAATAGCTACCCGGACAGCAAAGTTTTTGACGAATTTTATACACATCAGGGAAAAACCGGTATCCGCTTTGGTAATGGCCTTTTTGGGGCGATACCACAGCAAGGTGCCGAAATCAAAATAGAAGTTGTTCTGACAAATGGCTCTACAACGCTTATGCCTGAAACACAGCTATCTCAGGTTGTCACTGATTATCCTTGTACTATCACCGTTCATGAGACCATCTGGAATGGCGGAGAAGCGGAGTCGATCAAAGAGATGAAGAACAACCTGCATTATTGGGCAACCTACAACGAAAAGCTTATCTGGGATGATGACTACACGTTTTTTATGAAACGCCATATTTCAGGAATAGTTTGGTGTAAGGCGTGGGGTGAAGCTGAAGAAGAGGCACAAAGCGGGTTTAAGCTGCATAATATAAATAGGATTTTCCTTACCGGTTACGCTCCGGATAATACCGCTTTAGACGGTCAAGTCCTTGGACTTTTGAGCAACGTCCATTTGCTCAATCGTAAGTTCACATGGGTAACACCTATTTTCACGCCTTACTCACTGATTATTACTGGCAAAGTTACTCGCACAACTAACATTACAACAGCGGAGCAAGCTATCAGAAACGCTCTGGCCGCCGATTATAGCAAGGATTCACCTACTCGGATAGATACCGTTTTCGTGAAAGATTTTTACCGGATCATTGAAAGCACCGGCTATTTTTCTGGTACGAACGCCCGTTTTGAGGTTGTCGTAAATGGTTCGGTAGTGCCAACACAGTTACAAGAGATGGTTTATCTGGATATGAGCACAACTGCCATCAATCTGACCTACGCATAAAAGGATCGCAATGCTCAACTGGCTTACAAAAAGGCTCTCCCCTGTCAAAAAAGATTCTTCCCGGTGGGTAGATTTGTCCAAGTCGTTGGAAGAGACTTGGGAGACTCATTTTAACCCCGGTTGCGATGCTCTTGCCGGGTTGAAGTCTATTTATACCTCCAGTGAGGAAGGGCAGCGTAAAAAGCTGGCAGAATACGGCGAACGGTACGAGAAAAACCTTGCAGCAAAACACCTGCCTGTTGCTCTTGCTATGCGTAAATTGGAGATGCTGCAAAAAGATACCGCTTTTCCTTCTGAAATGATGATTATCCGGTCTCTTGGCAGCACCGCAGAAAACCCAGTTAAGCCGCTGTATGCGCTGTCAAGCGAGCCTTACGGTACATATTTCTATACAGATGAACAACTGGCAGAAATAGGGGTAACGGCTGACTATAGCAATATCGAATATCAGGCGGTAAGGCAAGTTGACGGCACATGGAAATTAACCGTCCCGGCAAGCGTACAGCTTGGCAGGGCTCTGCCGTTTCTGACTTCCCGTGTTGGTGTTTGTGTTGATTTATCAGAATTGGTTGTACCGCCTGATGTGTTGCAGATCAAAGAAGATTTCGCATACTTGAAACCCCTCCATATCGTGCTTGACCGCCTCATATTTGTTATCAACATGCAAATAGATATCAGAGTACAGCACTCCTATTACCTGTTTATGGAGAAGAGCCTTACGCAGTACGTTTCGCGCAACAAGCGGATTGATGGTAGTTGGAAGCTTGGCAGTCAGATTCTGCATGAAGCGCGAAGTATTGACGGTTCGTGGAAATTACAGATAGGTATGAATCTTGGTCAGTATTACACAAATGGTACTGTTTACGCGACACTGAGAGATTTGAGGATAGCTACTGCTGGCATTCTGACAAAGCAAATTGAACGACCTGACAACTACCTGGCTGCGCGGCTGTCGGAAAGCCATTTGCGCTTGGATAAGACATGGAAGGTTGGCAACAACCGGATACTTACGCTTGTTGGCGGCACGGAGGTAAACAAGCGGTCAGACGCTCCCGTAAACACACGGTCTGAGATAGTCCACTCGTTTAAGGGCGAAATAGTCTATCCGAAAAATCCCGTTAAGATTATCCCACTTATCACATTAAGCCCAGGTTGGAGAATAAACGGATCGTGGAAGTTGGGACAACCGGCACTAGCTCCTAAAAAACTAAATGGGTCATGGCGTATTTTAACCCCAGGGGTTAAGGCTGAGTCAAGTAAACACCTTTCATTGCATGGCTATATCCATGCAATGAGCACCGTACTAGACAAGGGGACTCGCCTGGATGGGTTAAGCCGTCTTGACGGATTATGGAAAGTGGGCGCCGGTCTCGCAGGCATAAGCCTTAACGGCACATGGACGGTTGGCGGCGGTAGAAGGGTACGGCTATTCAGTGGCAAAACCATTTCAAAATCAACAGAGCTGTCATCGCCGATAATTGCCTTAGCATCGTCGAAATGGGACAAGTCTTTTTTTATACAATATGCCTCCAACAATACTCGGCTCGGCAAGCTCGTAAGCTTGAACGGCAGTCGGCTTAATGGTGGCTGGCGTGTAGGAGAACCGGCAAGCAGTAACACAAGACAGCTAAACGGTACATGGAAAATACGTTTTAACGACGGGGTTAAATCTCATACGTCAGGAGCGCACATACTGGGCGGAAAATCACTATCTGTAAGTGTGCGAAGGCTTTCAAGCGGCGCGGCCAGAATAGCAGCGACACCGCGACTGCTGGATGGAAAGTGGCGAGTAGGTGCGTATAATAATTTGAATGGCAGATGGAAACTGGGTCAGCCGGGTATCAGGCTCTCGTCTCCAAAACTCACGGGATTTGGTCTCTATCGGTTAGATGGGAATTGGACGCTGGGAACACATGCCTATAGCAGATTAGATGGATCATGGAAGGTGGGAGAAGCATACGGCCCAAGCGCGGAATCGTGGATTAATATCACTAGGTCACATCACTAAAAATAAAAGGAGAAACAAAATGGCAGAGGCAACCACAACTAACAATTTCAGGCAGAGACTTGCAAAGCACATGTTCGACGGGACTGTACTCCCCCAGGCAACGCAGATGGCGTTTGGCGACGGTGGGCACACTGGCTTGAGCCCTAAGACAGCGGACGCAAGCAGGACTGAGCTTTACCATGAAGTGCTACGCAAATCACTATCAAGCATCGTTCAGGAAGATGTTTACTCAATGACCGGCACCGGCAGAATTGAAGTTTCAGAGCTGATAGGCATTTCAATCTCTGAGGCCGCTCTTCTGGATAGCGCGGGTAATATGCTTGGATTCAGGAACTTTGCGCCCAAAGTCAAAGAATCCGACGAGACATACGATATAAAAATCAAGCTTAAATTCTAACGGAAAGGACACAAGACCATGACAACCTTTGATTATGAACAATTCAACAAAAAGGGCTTAAAAGATGTTGTCAAATACTTCGATAAAAAGGCTTTGCCTGTTAAAGAAGTGCGCGGCAACAACATACCCAAGCGGGAAAACGGCTTTCAGGTAAAGTCAGCAGAGATTGAGTTTGAAAGCGGTCAGGTGTTGCTTGTAAAGGCGAAACCCCAGGCACCGGCGTTTTTTCAAGTGAAGCTAAACAACAAGGTGCTGGCAATCAGAGATTACAAACAACTCGATAACGAATTGAGAGAGATTGCTATATATGTGCAGGAGAATGAGCCTAAATTCTCCAAAAATCAGGAAAAGGCAGCGGCAAAGCAGAAGATAAAGATCGATCTTCCCCCGGCTGTCAGTACAACCGTTGCCGAACAGACAGAGGCATTACAGGCCGGGCTTGCCGAGTTGCAGGGACAGAGTGAAGCCTTGACAAATCAGGTTACAGAGATAACTGCGCAAGTCAGTCTAAAGAGCAGCATGCTTGCCGATCTGCAAAGTAAACTGGATGCTGAGAAGGCCGTTACGGTAGAACTTGAAGCGGCTATTGAGAAGGCGAAAAGCGGAATCTTTGAGGCGGCTGGTAACTCCGTCAATGACCTGGCGGCAAAGCTGTTGAAAACTACCGATATGAAAGACATAGAGACAGTGATAGCTTTTTTGGTGAAGTCTTTCCGCTTGGCACAACCGGCAGCGGATAAGATTATTGGCATGTTGGCTGGCATTAAAAAAACAGGCGGCATGGTGAATGAGTCGGCTCTTGAATCGGTTGTAACGATTGCACAGCTACAGGAGATTTGTCAGTTGGTACTTGAGGCGGCTGAAGACGTAACAGAGAGCTGTAAAGACAAAAAGGAGGTTGAATAACATGACCATTTCCAACAACCCATTTGAGTGCGGTAAAAAACTCAAAACCGGCTTTGATTATTTTGCGAAAGGTTTCAGCAAAAACGATCTGGTAGACGTGTTCTATCACCTGATTTCAGATAGACGCCAAGGGCAGTTACTGCTTGAAGCTGCTGAATTCTGTGATGTTGACGATATGTACAACCCCGGCGAAGAGATTGACGATAGCTCAGACCGCTTATCTACCTCCGAAGTGATGATCCTTGAGGCGGTTCGCGTTCGACAGTTTGCGCAAACAGCAAAAACGATGGCGGCTTTACAGCGTGTTCTAAATAAAAAGCTGGAATCACTTGGCGATATTACAGCCGGTGAAGCGATCATCGGCAAGCCTAAGAAAACCGGTCTGTTTGCAAGCGTTACAGTACAGTTTCCGCTCTCAGATGGCCAGACGCTTTCGATTATCTTTCACAGTCCCGAAGGCAACAAAATGAAAATCACTGCAAGTGATGAGATTCTCGCTTTCCGGTGGCTTTTGAATAAGCGGGATATAACGGTTGCGGTTGCGCCCGACAGCGCTGAAGAGGGTAACCTCCCCGGACTTCCAGCAGCCGGTAAAGATGTGAGCCTAGAAGACGTGGGAATGCGTTGCGCTCAACTGATTTCAAAAAACAGCGCAAGGTTTGCTGCAAAATCGGCTGAATTAGTGGCAGCAAAAAAGTTGAAAGAAGAATTGTCGGTGCAGGCCGACCAGTTGCAGGCCAGCAACGGTCAGTTACAGCAAGATCTGAGCTCGAAGATTTATGAAGATGAGCAGGCGGCGGCCAAGATTAACGCCATACAGAAGCAGCTTGAAAATCAGATCAACTATAATGAGGAGTTACGGGCAAAACTGGAAGGTATGAAGGCCACCGGTGCGGGTAATAACGGCAAGGCAGATGGAGAGGATACCACTGGCGGAGTTGATAAGGTGGCGGCTGATGCTGCGTTGTTTGAAGAGAAGAAGGCAAACTTTATTCAGGAACTAAAGGGCCGTGACTTCCAAGATGACAGCAATGGTGGTGCAACCTTCTATATCCCTGATCAGGGAGGCTACATATCCGCAGGGATTCACCATGATGAAACATCCAAAGATGTCTTTGTTAAATATCAACCAGCGAACTCAAATCTACAAAACAAAGCATTTGCATTTACCACCATTGCCGGAATTGATAAGCAGGTTGCCGATGCTTTAAAGTGGATCGACAAGAAGCTGGCGGATTTGAAGAAGAAAGAGGCGAAACAGCCTGATAAGACCTTTGTTACGTCTCCCGACGGCTCCACTGATTTTGGTATGGTCTCTCCTGAAATAGAAAAGGCAAGTGAAGGCAGATTCCCCGCAGCACCTATCCGGCTCGAAGAGGGCGGGGATTATGGTAAAGCCCATATTGCTGAAGAGCGAGTTAAAGAATTTCAGGAATATGGTTACGCAGATGAGCTGGCGGCATTGAACGACATAACCAAAAATTACACAGATATTTTTGAACAGCCAACTGGAAGGCTGTTGTTGGTTAAACGCAACGGAAGAGGCAAATATGCATCCGTAGAATTACAGAATAAGGGGGGCTATTACGGTGTGACTACATGGTTTTTAGAAGACAAGAATCCAAAAAGCAAAACCCCCTACGAAGAACGTGGGGGGCGTAAGCTGCTCCTGCATGTCGCGCATGCTGATGATTCTGACCAACCATCTCAGTTTCCTACCCCCGACGATAATGGCCAGGACGGGGATAGCAGACGCTCTGATGAGAACAGCTCTGATTCAACTCTACCCCCGGCAGATGAGAATGTCAACCCTGATCGTGACCATGCTGCTGAAATTGACATTGCTCTTGCCACTCTGGATGACATAATTTCAGGGAAATACACTGATTCCACAACAATTAGTGATGTTCTGGACGCTGCGGCGGCTAAATTTGAAGAATTCGGAGTTATTGAATTGCCTGAAATAGACGCGAAACTCAACAAAGCAGCCGACTTTTTAACAGGCATTTTGAAAACTGAAGCAGCGGGGGTGATGTAATGGCCCTCTCATTCACTGAAAAACGCGGATACCAAAAGACTGTAAAAACAAACCTCGCTGCCCTTGCAGCGGGGGGAGTTTCTTTCTCTGACAAGCGAAAGATGCAGAAAGAAACCACTGAAGCACTGGCAAAACTCGGAGAAAAGACGGTAGAGCCTGTTATTG
>Ga0194060_10001285_pt1 | contig 17949 bp, 18 predicted proteins | sample SepL225m_MetaG_FD_163427 | JGI IMG/M metagenome (GOLD analysis project Ga0194060, IMG submission 163427) | Anoxic zone freshwater microbial communities from boreal shield lake in IISD Experimental Lakes Area, Ontario, Canada - Sep2016-L222-5m | ecosystem: Environmental > Aquatic > Freshwater >...
TTCCCCGAAGGGGCCTAAGTTGGTAGTCCGCACCCTCGCCGGAAGTGGCCTGTTTACTGGCCAATACGCCCTTTTTGCTGAACAGGCGGTTTTTCGGAAAGTGCTTCGGCGGTGGTAACGGCCTGGCTGGGCACAAGCGGGGGCCTCGTTTCTTAGCCGTCGTTCCCGGCGGCTGGCAGAACAGCTAAAAGAGGATGTCTGCACAGACCCTTGCACGGGGCTGATTGTGCGCTTTTTCGGGCCGGGCGACAACCACTATTTTTACGATTTCTCGCGGGGGTGGAACTTGGCGTGGGCCTCTTTCAAGTCGGTGATGGTCAAGCGCAAGTAACGCTCGGTGGTGGCCAGCGAGCCGTGGCCCAGCAGGTCCTGCACGTGGCGCAAGTTGGCGTTGTTCTTGACCAGGTGCGTGGCGCACGTATGCCGCCAGACGTGCGGGGTCACGTGCTTCTTGACCCTGGCCAGCTTCGCATGGCGCTTCACCAGGTCGCCAACGGAATGGGCATCAATGGGGTTGCCCCGGAAGGAAAGGAACAGCCGGTCGCCGTGGCGCTGGCCCAGCAGTTGGGGCCGGATGCCGTTGACATACGTTTCCAGGAACCGGCTGGCGATCTGGCCCAGCGGCGTCACCCTGTCTTTGGCTCCTTTCCCGTGGTTCACGCGCAACAAGCCTTCCTCCAGGTTCACGTCGGCCACGGTGAGGTTGCGCAGTTCCTCGTTGCGGATGCCGGTGGCGTAGAGCACTTCTAAAATGGTCCGGTCCCGGTAGCCCAAAACGGTGGTGGTGTCCACCGCTTCAATGATGCGCTTGGCCTCCTGGGGCGTGAGAACGTTCCGGGGCAGACTGCGCGGCTCGCGGGCGTATTCGATGCCCTCGGCGGGATTGGCGGCCAGGTAGCCTTCGACTTTCAAGAACCGGCAAAAGCTTTTGACGGCGGCCAGGATGCCGTTTTGATTCAGCACACCTCGGGGCGTCCCCTGCTTCGTCGGCTGGTAATAAACCCAGCGCTGGAACTCGGCCAGCGTGGCGCTGGTCACGCTCTGAATGTCGGTGATCTGCCGTTGCTCCAGGAACTGGAACAGCAGGGCCAGGTTGTAGCCGTAATCGGTGACGGTGCGGGCGCTGTAGTTGCGGATTTGCAAGTCGCCCTGGAAGCGGTGCAAGAGTTCATCAAGCTTCATGGTGGTCCCTTCGATACATCAGCGGTTCGCCCTCCTTGCCGATGGCGGGCTTGTAAACGTGGCTGTCGTGGTCCCGACTGCGGGCCTCGGGGTGGGCCTTCGCGTGGGTCGCTTTGATTTCGGCAATGGTGGTGCGGGTGTAAATCTGCGTGGTGCGCAGTGAGCGATGGCCCAGCAACCGTTGCACGTAAGCGATGTTGGCTCCATCGGCCACAAGGTGGGTGGCGCACGTGTGACGCCACACGTGGGGCGTGACGTGCTTCTCAATGCCGGCGTCACGGCCATACTGCTTCACCATGACTTCGATGGCCTGGCTTTTGAGCGGGCCATGCGGCTGTTTCGAGGACAGCCACAAGGCGCGTTCGTCCCGGTTGCTCCTGCTCCATTCGGAGCGGACCTTTTGCAGATACTCGCGCACGTAATCGCACGCCTTGCGGCCCAGCGGGGTCATGCGGTCCTTGGCGAACTTGCCCTTGTTCACGCGCAGAAAGCCGTTGCGGTGGTCAATATCGTGGATGGTCAGCCGGGCCATTTCCTCCAGCCGTATGCCGGTCGAGTAAAACGTTTCCAGGATGGCCTTGTCCCGGATGCCCAGCCCGGTCTGCGTGTCGGGCGCGTCCAGCAACGCCCTGGCTTCCTTCTGAGTCAGCACGGCCTTGGGCAGGCGGTTGCCCAGCCGGGGCAACAGAATGCCGGCGCACGGGTTGACCAGGATAACGTCGGTCGCCTCCAGGTGCTCGAAGAACCGGCGCACGGCCTGCATACGGGTGGCCACGGTCATGGGCGTGTAGTCCTGGGCCAGCAACCAAAGCTGGTAGTCCTTGACGGCCTGGCGGCTCACGTCGCGCACGTCGGCGATGCTCTGGCCTGCCAGGTAACGAAAGAACACGGTCAACGAACCGTGCCAGCTGGCGATGGTGGCCGGGGAACGGCGACGGATTTTCAGCGCCTCCAGGAACGTGGCCCGGTGTTCGTCCAGGGCCTGCAGCACGTTTGGGTTTTCGGTCGCGGTCATAGATTGCCTCCAGCTGATACGGATATGAGCGCCCCGTTGACGCGGCCTTTGCCCAAATCGCTTATATGCTCCCCGGCCAACAGGCTCGAAGTCGGGGCGGGGTCGCTCAACACCCTTGGTTTATCGGGGCGGGATGCGGGTTCAACTTCGTTGGAACCGCTCAACGAAGTGCCCTCGAAGTTCCTTATTTCGCCTCGAAGTTGGATTTTCGCCCTCGAAGCTGGCCCGGACACCTCGAAGCCAACCTGGCGGGCTTCCCGGCGCAACTGCTCCACGGATTTGATGCCGGCCAGGAACCGCTGGCCGCCCTGCGCCTGCCCGTCATAGAGCAGGCGATAGCGGAAGGGCTGGCCCTGGCGACCGGCCAGCGGCCAGACGTATTCCAGCCGGGCCAGTTCATCGAGGTAGGTTCGCAACTGATACTCGCTCCATTTGAGCGCCTCTCTGAGTTCCCGCCGGCTGAACGTGATTTTGTCAGCGGTGGCCTTCTGCTTTGCGGCCTGGCTCTGCACGTAATCAAACACCAGCGCGAGCAACTGCTGGCCGGGCTGGGATAGATCGTCCAGGGCCTGCCCAAAGAGCGCGGTGGCCAGTTCGTTGGCAATGGCAATATCGTCCAGCGTGGTTTCGATGTAGTCGCCACACGCTTCGTCGTGCTTGACCGTGCGTTGCATCTGGTGAAGGAAGGTGATGCCCAAAATGAGGTTCAGATACTTGGGGTTGTCCCGGCGCACGGCCAGCCGGTCCTCGGTGTAGGTCAACAGCGGCTCGAACGGGTTGACCACGGTCAACGGCCTGAGCAACCGTTGAAAGGCGTGATGGCGGGCAATGATGGCCTCGCGCTGTTTCCTGCGCCGCAGTCCCTCCAGCGTGTGGCTGTTGCGCTGGGCTTCCAGGATGGCGCGGGTCTGCTCGGGCGTCTCGTCAATGCTGGTCACGATAAAACGACTGCGCGTCTCGGCGTCCAGGTCGGGTTGCGTCGTGGTCTGAAAGACGGCGGTGGGGCCGGTGACGGTGTTTACCTGCGTGGTCAGTTGGCCGGTCAGCGGATTTTTCACCGTCGTTTCAATGACCAGCTTTTTGGCGCTAATCAGATTGCGGATGGCGTAATACGCTCCCTCGGCCCCGGCCACTTCCTCCACGGCCAGCACCTTGTTTTTCAACGAGTCCTCGCCCTTGTAAAACAGGGCGCGGTCGGAAAGGGAAGTCAGCTTTATCAAGTCCTCGTCGGGGCAGAGTTGCAACAGCGTATCCTGCACGAGTGATTTGCCCGCTCCACTGCCGGACAGGATGAGCAGGGCCAGCGGATCGGCCAGCTTGCGGGAAGTCATCACCAGATAACCCGCCAGCTTGTTGACCGCCTCGCCCACCAAGCCCAGCCGTTCCATGTCCCGCAGTATCTCGCCCGCAAGATCGGCCTGGCGGCCCAGCTTGATGCCCTCGGCCTTGTCGGTGTCGGATACCAGCGTCACGGTGGATGCGCTCTCGGTCTGGCGTTTCTGCACGTATGCTTCCAACTGCTCAATGAGTCGGTTGGTGTCGGTCTCCATCACGTCCAGCGTCTCCTTGAACAGCCTGGCCGCTTCACTCATGAAGCTACGGCGGGAGCGGGACAGGTAGAAGTCCACCGTATCAATGACAAAGCGGCCCTGGCCGCCGGTGGCCCGGATGGTGGCTTTCAAGCGGGATGCGCTCGGCTTCTCAATGGCCCGGAGTTCGTAACGGCGCACGCCGTAGGCGGCGGTGAAGCCGTCTGCCGTCATCGTGATTTGCTCCTGGCCGGCCCTGGCCGTGTGCTCGCTCACGGGCGGGGCCTGGGGCTTTAGGACCTGCAATAACGCTTCAAAGTCCTGGGGGCCACGGCTAAGAAAGAAGTCGTTGGCATCCTTCACGCCTTCGGGCCACTGCACCACATGGACAGCCTTGACCATGCCGGACACTTTTTCCTTTAGCTGTTCGGTCCCTTTCCTGCCGGCCTCGTCGTTGTCGAGGCAAAGGAACACTTCGGCGGTGCCGTTGTCCTTCAACAGTTGCTCGTGGTCCGGCGTCCAGCCGTTGGTGCCGTAAATCGCAATGACGTTTCGGAAGCCGGCCTGCCAGAGCGCCATGCCGTCCAGGATGGCCTCGGCGATGAACAGCGTTTGATTGGTCTTCGCCGCCGTGCCGTTCCACACTCCCCGGCGCGGGCCTGGCAGGTAAAGGTGGTGCGGTTCGTCGCCACTGACGCGGCGGCCGTAAATGCCGGTGACGTTGCCGGTGGCATCGAACAGCGGAACGGTGATACAGCCCCGGAAGTGCTCCTGGCCTTTCTGATTCAGCACGCCCAGCGCCTTCAAGCCGTCCAGGATTTCACCGGCCCTGGGCAGGACACCGGGCAAGGTGCCGTTGCTGTAGCCAGCCTGGAACACTTCCAACATGGTCGGGTCATCCAGCTTCCGGGTCTTGAGATAATCCAAGCCAACCCGGTCCTTGTGCAGGGTCTTCGCATAGAAGCCGACAACCCGTTGCATGAGCCTGGTTGTCTCCCCCGGTGACAGCACGGGCGCAACGGTCGGCTGGGGGACAGGTGCGGGCTTCAACGTGCTGGCTGGCTTCACGCCGGGGATGGCCTGGCAGAGCTTCATAGCCGCTTCCCGGTCGCTAATGCCTTCCTTCTTCGCCACGAACTGAATGACGTTGCCGGCGGCTCCACAACCGGGACAGTGGAACAGCCCCTTGTCGGGCGTGACGATGAGCGATGGCGTTTTGTCCTCATGGAAGCAACACCGGCCAACCCAGTTGCGCCCGGTCCTTTTGAGCTTCACCCCGTAGCTCTCCACCACGCGCACAAGGTCCGTGGTCCGTTTGATGTGGTCGAAGTCCAGTTTCATATCCAGGATTTCCACTCCCCGGTTTGCTCGTCGTATTCGCCCCGGTAGCCGTCCGTATCGAGCAACCGTTGCCAACGCTTCTCGGCCTTCTCCGGTGAACGGAGCGCCAGCCTAATCATGCGCCTGCCCTGATCGTGCCAGCCGCAGAGAGACTGGAGCCGGGCATCCCAAAGGTGCTGGAAAGCCTCCCGCATGGTCAGCCGGCCCAGCCCGGCCAGGTCCTCGGGCACGCCAGCGGCCAGCGCGGCTTTCTGCCAGTCATCCCAAGGGTAGTGGCCATACGTGCATTGCAGGACGTATTCCAGCCCCTGCAAGCCGGGCAGGACAGGTATCGAGTCCAGGGGTGCTGCATCCGGGCGGCGGGTTTTTCGGGAACCCGTCAAGCCCGTTCCGGAAAGTTTTGACATGCGCACGAAATACACGTAATGAGTATATTCATGCAAGCGATTTCGTATAATTATTTGAAGCCCGCGTATGCTTCCGTCATGCCAGCAGGAAGACCAGCGAAGCAGGCTCGAACGACTTTTGGTGAGCGGTTGGCCAGCGCACGAGAGAGCGCGGGCCTAACCCAGCTCCAACTTGCCGAAAAACTGGGGACAACCCAGCGCGTGATTACATACTGGGAAAGAGAGCCGGTGGCCTTGCGTGCCGAACAACTGGCCGCGCTCGCTGACGCCCTGGGCGTGACAACTGACTTCCTGGTGGGGCGAGCGGCAGGCAAGCCACGGGGACAAGGCCCAGCCGGCAAGTTGAGACAGGTTTTTGAGAAGGCCAGTCAGCTTCCACGCAACCAGCAAAACAAAGTCGCTGAGTTCGTCGAGGCGTTTGTCGAGCGCCAGGTCAAAGCCGCTTGAGCCTTCCTCCTTTAGCTGTTCTCGCCGCTGACAACTAAAAGGAAAAACGGCGGCAAGCCTTCCCCCTGCCCGTTATAGACTCACCGTTTTGCCGGTGAGCTTTCGTCCCTTCTGCCTCGCGGTGCCGCAAGCGCCGCCATGCAAAAAAAGTCGCTTAGTACCCCTCGAAAAATCCGCGGCTGACACCTCGCGTAACTATACTGTCAGTATGAAGACGTGTGCTCATCGTAATACCCTGGGGGGACTCATCAACGAACGCCTGGCCGAGATCGGGGCCAGCAACATCCCGGCTGGCGCACGCGAGCTAATCGAAGAGGATGCGTGGCGGGCCTGCACGCGGCTCGTGCAACGGTCGGTCACGGCTCCGCGTGTCGGCAAGGCGGTGGCGCGTGCCCTAGCCGTGCCAGCGGATTTGCCAACCGAGGGTTCCAAGGGAGCGAAAGCTCCTTTGGCCAGCAGTGCGGGGCGCACGCCGAGTGCGCAACCGCACGTAGCTGGCCACACCACTAACAACCAATCTACACTTACCGGCGACACCGCTAACGGGGCTGACAACCTGCCAACAGGAGGGAGCGTATGACTGCAAGAACCATGTCCGTTTCCCTCGGTCGCGCACGGTTGCCGATGCCACTGGCCCAGCAACTCATGCAACTGCCGCCCGGCTTGAGAGGGCGCACAATGGCTCTCATTGCGCTGGCTCACGTCCAGGGCCTGGACCTGCAAAAGCTGGTCGCCTCGGCCAATGAACTGCGCCGGCTTGGGGTGCTCATTAACCAATCGCTCCGGATCGGTCGCGGGCTGTCGGTGGACGTGCCAGCCCTTCAAGAGACAGCTAAAAAAGTAGATGCCCTGTGGCCATGAACGCTCCCTTAGCCATCGTCAACCTTAAGGCTACCAGTGACCCGGTGGCCACGATTCGGTATTTCAGCAACCCCCGAAAAGTGGTCGCCGCTTACGATGGCTTGGCTACTGGTGTGGCCGTTGGCACCCCTGGGGAACTGGCTGATTTGCTCATGGCCAGTCACCACAACAAGCGGGCAAAGCGGTCCTGTCGAACCGCCGTGCTCTCCGTCCAGACACCCCCGGATGCCACTCAAGAGCAACTGGAAGACATTGACCAGAGACTGCTAAAGGCCGCCGCCGATTTGAGGTTAATCCTGGGGGTCTGCTCCATGCTCGGCTGGATTCATGGCAACACCGGCACAAGACATTTGCACGCGATTTTCCCGAACAGCACCGGGCGGCGAACACTGGACCTGCGCCCCAAATTCCTGCGCCAGTTGCAAGCTTTCCAGTGGACTCTGGCCCTCGCTTCGGGTCGCGGTCGTGGCCGGCGTAAAGCTCTGCCGTGCTATCCCAAAGCGCACAAGCTCATTGTGCGGGAAGTAGCGGCGGCCCTCCTGGATGACAACGGCGAGATTCGGCCAGACCGCTGGAATGCGCTCGTGGCACAAGGCAAGATTTCCAACTTTCGCCAGCGCAAAACTGGCGAACTGATTTCCTTTGAGTGGGGCGGCACAGGCCGGCGGGTCCGCATGGCCACACTCAAGGGATTCGCAACCGAATGCCGTAACCTGCAACCCGCCAACCAAGAACTATATGAAGATCGCCCCTGCTACCTTGAACCTGGCCAAGCTCTTGAGCCAATCGGCGAGCCTGGCGGTGTCACTGCCCCAGACCGAAACGGTTCTGCTCTCCCTGCAAGCACAGGATCAGCAGAGCGCGGAACTCTACTGCCTCTTGCAACAACAGAGCCAGTTGCTCTCACGGCGACTGCGCTCGTTGCAAGCCAGCCCGCCGACGGTGAACCAACTGGAACTGCACAGCCTGGTGCATCTGGCGCAAGTCCACTGCCGCCTGGTGGGCTGGTTGGCCGGGGGCGAAGATTCCAGCGGCGGCCCAGCCAACAACCTGCCCCGGCCCGGCCAGACACCAACGCCAACCCGGCAACCGTCGCCCAGCCCCGATTCCAAAGGCCCAGCCGTCCCGGCGTTGGACTTTGAGTAACTCCTTTCCGCACTCGGAAAGGGCGCGTCAGCGTCGAGGCCAGCGCGAGCGATTACGGAGTCCAGAGGGCAACGCCCTCTGGCGGCGTCGCCAGCGCCGGGGCGGTCGAGGCGGGCCAATCACGGGCGGCACTGCCTGGCGGGCGAGCGCCGCGAGGCGCTCCCGTCTCTGCCGGATGATGGTTCCAATCAGTGCGCCGGTTGCAACGGCAAAAAACATATCCCTCCAAAAATTTCTCATACGGTCCTCGCTTCTCTGGTTTTCATCTGCCGGTAGGTTTCGAGGTAACTCTTGGCCAAGCTCCGGCACGTCCTCTGCATGTCCTCACCGCCTGGCCACCACTGCCGGGCCATTCGTCCCCATGCAATCGCCTCCCGGCGATAAAAGTAGCTGGTGCGGCGTCGGGTCGTGTCCGTGCTCGATGCCGGAATGATTGTCCCGAAAAGCTCAAAGGCGCGTTCGATTTGTTCGCGTGTCATAGGGGAAAGAGGGCGGGGCCTGTTCGACCCCGCCCGCGTGGTTGGTCAGTTCTGCGCTCCGGGCAACTCGCCCCGTCTGAGTGCTTCGGCCAAGTGCCAGAGCGATTTATTCAATCGGACATTTTCGTCCAGGCCGGTAACGGCACGAGTCCGGGCAAAGCGGTGCCCGTCTTCCTTCCGGCGCGTGTAATCCTTCATCCCGCCCTTGGTCAGATTCTCTTGAATGCGATTGAAGACAGACCATAAATCACTGCCGGCGTCTTCCGTGCGTCTCGGCCACAGCACTTTTGCCGCACTTACCGGAGCGGTCTGGAGGTCATCCCAGCGGAGCATGATGGCCGATTCTGCAAAGGCGTGGCTCTCTGCCGGCGTCAGAGTGCGAGCGCGGAAAGCCTCCACGCTGGCGGTCAACCTGGGCAACTGTTCCAACACCCGGAATGAAGCGTCCAGCACTTCCCGCGTTTCAAAGCCCGAATGGCGTATGCTGATGTGCTCGAAAGTCGAGTCGGCCACTAAAAGACCGTTGGCACACGCCACGCGATACAACCCGGCGTGTAGCTGGTAAGCACTGCTCCGGTCGTGGCTGTTGACCAACACAACCTCCACGGCGTATTCGCCCCGCACGGCTACCTGGCCGCGCCGCTGGAAGTTCACCACATGTTTCTGCCACCCCCGCCGCCCTTCGGCCCTCACCCGCTGTTCCTCGGCGTGGACGGGTGCCCAGCCTTCCTGCCTCATGCTGGCGATGATTTGCGACGTGGGTAAGAACGTGTAGCGGTTGCTCACCCCCTGCATGGCCCCGGCGGCAAAAATGCTCGGGGCCACAAGGCGCAACTGCTCGTCGCCGATTTCACTGCGGACTTTGCTGTAGTTTGCTTTGAACATAACTGACTTCCTTTCTTAGTTGTTTGTTTGTGATTTGTGATTGAGCGTTAGCACCAGCCGGCTTCGGCCATTTCTGCCCGTGCCGCTTCCCGTGCTTGCTCGGAAAGTCGAACGAGATCCCAAAGCTGGCGGTCGGGGCTTTCCAGGAATGATTCGATGGCCTGCCGGTCCTGCGGTCGTGACGTGAGATTCAAGGATTCGCTGTTGCCAGTGCTCCAAACTTCTCCGTTGTCCACGATGAACAGCCCGGCGCTCACTGCCTCCAGTTCCGGGCATTCCCGCTTCATGTAGCTGAACACGTCCGCGTGTCGCATCGAAAACGGGAACACCGTCACTTGCTCCCGGCCCTGCCAGGTCAAAACGATGTATTTGCTGAACTCTGCCGATGTGGTGTTACTCATATTTTGAACTTTCTTTTTCACTTTTTTCTTCGGGAGCTGCGCGTCTTACGCACCCCCCACACCACTCAAAGCAATCGGCGAAAAGGCATGACAGACGGGGGACCCGACGCAGGGACGAGGCTGGGGAGCTAGTGAGCTTGCGAACGAAGCGGCGGCTGGCGTGGCTTGTCGTTTCGGGGCGAAGCGCACTCAGCCGGCGGTGCGCGTAGGGGGAAAGTGTCCGCATCGTTTCACGCGGACACAGCGGAGCGCCATATCAGCGAGCCAGGGTTTTACAGGAATGGCTTGCGTGGCCTTGTGGGGGGTCTGCCTCTTGGTCCGTTCTCTCGTGAGTTTCTGTGCGCCGGGAGCGGAAGCGGAGCGTTTGACCTGGCCGCCCGCGCAAGGGGACAGGGGCGCGGATCAGCGGCTAGGGCAAAGAGCGTAGCGGAGTGACGGCGCTAAGAAAGCTCATCGAGGGAACCCTCCACGGGGCGAGCGGAGTCTGTGCGGTTTGTGGCGTAGTCTGCCAGGGGAAACAAACCGCACAGTCTCCGCGAAGGGATGGCTCACTGGTTTGCCGCTCCTTTCTCAGCGGCCATCTCTGCCACCGCCGCTTTGGCCAGGTCTTCCTGGACCTGCCGCAGCCCTTCCTCGGCGCACTCCGTGCAGACACAGCTATCAATGTCGTAGCCGTTGCATGACCCGCCCGCCGTGTGCCCCGGACTTCCGAAGTCGCTCTCGGGCTTCACGGCGTGGCAACCGTCGCACTCGACCGTAACCCCACTCTCCAGCCCGGCGTGGCACGCCGGGCACAAAGGATGGCCCTGGCTCGCCTGGAGCATCTCGTCGTTCGAGCCGTAGTTTTTACAGCACGCGCACTGAGCCAACCCAAAGGCCAACTTGTCCAGCACGTGGGCGATGTGCTTGCACTGGCGATGACCCTTCTCGTGGTGCGGACAAGTGCAGGTCCGCTGATGGTAGCGCACCAGGTATTGGTTCGTGGTCCCCTGGACTACAGCCGCGTCAATCTGGGGAAGCCACAATAGGACGCTAATAGTTCCGTTCGCTTTCATACGCATCCTCCTGGTTAAGCCGCCGTTGCCTGGGCAACTACGTTGCGATAGTGGAACCGACTCGCTCGCATACTGGTAGGGCCGCCCTTGATGACTTCGGTCAACACCCCCCGCTTGCGCAGTATCCGCAACCACGTGGCCGGCTGTTCGTGCGTCTTGAGGTTGAACAGCCGTTGCACCGTCCGGCACGCCAAGTAGAACGGGTTCGGCCCGGCCAGCGCCTGCAACAGGTGGCATAGGGCCACCAGCTTTTGCAGGCGGGCATCCACGAACAGCGCCGCCTCCGGTGGATACGGGCAGTTCGGCGTGTTGATGGCTCGCCAGGCAATGTCCACCACGGCGTCACCGCCGGGCCGCTTCACGTCTCCGTAAGCTTCGGTAAACTCCTGGTAGTATTCATCCCATGCCTGGTCGGACCGCAAGCACCCGGCGGCCCGCCCGTGCCAGAGCGAAAACACCACCCGCAGTTCCGCTTCGCTCAACGGCGCTGGCCGGCCCTGCTCGAATGCCTTGACCCGGCGGGCCAGGGTAAACAGCCGTTCATGGTTGTTGTGCCGCTCGGTCGGGATGGTCCCCGCCAACAGGGTCTCTATGGTCTCCGTATCCAACCCTCCATTCCCTTCCTTGGAATAGACAGAGGGGCACAGAGGTTTACAGAGGATCACAGACTGTGGTCTGTGCGTCTGTTCTTCTGTAGTCTGTTCTTCCGGTGTTATAGAAGGAGGGACAAAGGTATCGGTGGAGTGGATGAACCGGCCAGTCACCCCCGGCGGGAATGTGATACGGTCAAACGGATACCGGATGGCCGGCGTTGCGCACAGGATCGCGTAGGGCGAGCCGGACGGGTGTATGCCGGCAATGATGGTCTGGCATCCGTTAAAGCGCCACTCGCCCCACGGCTTGCCGTCCCGCTTGAGCCGGCCACTGCGCGGCACTTTCCCATCGGGATAGAACCAGACGTTGCAACCCCTGGCTCCGCGTGTGCGCAACGTCTCCTTGAGGTCGGGGTTCAAGGCCAGGAACTCGTCGGCGCCCTGGTCATCGTCTATGTCAATGGACGCTATGCCCCCGGATGCCTCGCCTTGGACAACGCCTATGTTGCCCTCGGCCAGTTTCCGGCGATACTCCGGGTCTGCCATGTCCTTGAGCGAGACTTTCCTAAAGTCCACCCCCTTGCCCCCCTTTATACCCGATGGCCAGGCCACCAGTAACACCAGCGTATCGAATAATCCCAGCACGTAGCTGACGATGTTCTTGATCTCTGTAGTTTTCATTTGTTCGCATTTCTGAGCGCCTCGGCGGCCAGGTAGGTGCGAATAACGGCCAGGTCGGTCTGTGGCTCATACGTCAAGGGCAGGCCCTCGGAGTAAATCAGCCACAACACGCGGGACTGCTTTGCCCAGTCGCCTGGGTAAAGTTCCTCCTGTAACCACGGCAGATAGTCGCAACGGTCCCCGCACCACATAAACGTCTCAAGTTCGTGCCGGCATCAAGCGCACAACTAACGGGCGTCCAGCCTTCTGGCTGGGCCGACGGTCGCGGGCCTGGGTTCATCCAGGCCGCCCGCTCCCTTCAAGGGACCCGCCGCGCAAAATGCGCAGGCAGTCTCTTAATTTTAGTGCGGGAGCCTGGCGGGACTGGCGGGTATATCTGCCGGGAAGCGACTTTTAACGGTTGGAGGGAAGACTGATCCGCATATACTGTAGGTTTAGACTCGTGCGGTCGAGGGGGGGTGGCCCGCTGTAGCAGGCCGATTTCCAGCTGGTGACCGGGGCTATGCCAGCTTCCGGGCCAGTTGCTCGTCCAGGATTTCCTGCACCGTGAGCGGCACGATCACTACCCCGGTCTTGCGGAAAAATTGGTCGATCTCCGTGAGGGCGTCGGTCGAGTAGTCAAACGCAACGTAAAAGCCTTTGGTTCGCTCGTGCATCGTCAGCACGCCTTCAAAGTCCCGAATGTCCGGCGTGCCAACCTTGTCTCGTTGCTTAACCTGGATCGGATACCAAACATCGGTGAACTCAAATTCGCCCTTGGCTTTGCCCCGGCGTTCCGGTGCGGCGCTCACCGGGTAAATACGGCCGTCAATGCCGTGGTCGCCAACCTGTGTCTTGTTGGGGATGCCGCCTAAAGCAATGACAGCCCAGTTCTCGAACTCGAACGGCGGCAGCGCCCGGAGTTTTTCCACGCTCCAGGGCAGGTCTCGCACCACAAAGCCCCGGCCTATTTTCCAGAGCTTCTCGTCTTCGGCCAGGCCGCAGACATTCCGCAACCGCTTGGCCATGACCCGGCAAGCGGTCGGCGACACGTCAATGCCAATCCATTGCCGATTGAGCTTCTGCGCCGCTACCAGCGCCGTGCCGCAACCGCAGAAGGCGTCCAGCACAATATCGTTCTCGTTGCTACTGACCTGGACAATGCGCTCCAGCAAAGCCAGCGGCTTTTGCGTGGGGTAGCCCAGCCGTTCACCGCCCTTGTCAAAGCCGCGCAACATGTCAATGTCATCCCACCAGCTTTGCAGGGGCACCCCCTTGCTCTCGTCCAGGTAGCGCTTCTGGTAGGGCATCCCCGATTTCGAGTAAACAATGCGGCCCTGCCGGTCCAGTTCCTCCATCCTCTCCCGGTTGTAGCGCCAGTAGCGCGTCACGCCCTTCCACTCGTAATGCGGGTTGCCCTTGCCCGCCCCGCCCGGCCCGGTAATGTCCGCTTTGTTGTAGCGCCGGCCTGTGCCTTCCTCAACGTGATGATACCAGTTCTCCACCGTCGATTCGGGCAGGGGCTTGTAGATCGCGTTGAAGGTCGGCTCGCCCCCGCCGGTGTAGAAGAAAATGGAGTCGTGGACCCGCCCGTAGTGCTTGGCCCCCTGCTTGCCGTCGCTGTGGGCGTCTGAGCGTTTCCAGACGATCTCGTTCTGGAAGTTGTTCTCCCCGAAAATCTGGTCGAGCATCACCTTGACGTAATGGCTGGCGTGCCAGTCGCAGTGGTAATAAAAACTGCCGGTCTTTTTCAGCACGCGGGCCAGTTCCAAGCACCGGGGCCGCATGAAGTCGATGTATGCCTGCGTGCTGGCGTGGCGGTCCGCAAACGCCCGCTTCTCCTTGGTCTCGCCCCAGAAGACTTCGTAGTTGCGGTTGCTGTTGAACGGGGGGTCGATGTAGATGAGGTCAACGCAAGCGGCGGGCAACTTGGCCAACTGCTCCAGGTTGTCCCCGCAATACACGACCCGTGTATCCACCAGCGATGATGCTTTCTTCGACACGCCGCACGATTAAACCAGCCGCACCGGGAAAATTCAAGGCTGGCCCCGGTGGCGGTTCAAGGGCTGTAGGGGAAGCCAAGCCTTGCCGGTTTCGCGGCGTAGCCCCTATTTCGACCGACTATTGCCCAATTATGGAGGCTTGCAGGCCCATTTCATTGCTTGGCTTGTCACCCTTAGAGAAAAGGATGCGCCACAGCAGAAAAAGGAATACACACCCAACAACTGCTTCGATTGCCGGAATGTAAAAATCGCGAGCTACAAGGAATGACTCTGCGATCATATGCTCCGTCACTGCTCCTTCACGATCCATCTTGTCCCACACAGGGTCATGAAAAACAATCCAAGCGGACACTCTTGTTAGTGCCCATGTCACAAGCACCAGACAGCTTACCGCAAGGGTTGCGAGTAGCATTATAAGGTGTCTCATATCGTTGAAGATACGTAATTAAACTGACAGCCAGCTAATCTAGGGGACATGGGTGGGTGAAATCTGTGTATCACCGTCTCTGAAGCCTCTGAGCTGTCCAGCTCGTAGCGCCGCGACGCACCCAGCAACGCAGTCTCCTGTAATTCCAAATCCCACCGTGTTATTGAAGCGATCCATTTCGTGTCCCAAACCAGGACCATCTTCACGATGTTGTATTCTATTTCTTACGAATGCCGAGCATAAACACGCACCAGGATTCTGGTTTGCTCTGCATGCGCCTATACAGTGTCTTAAAGCGTCGGCATTTGTCCCCTCATGATCAGGTCCATCCCTGTCAGGGTCATAATTGGGATATAGAGCTTCCATCTGAGTGTTGGCCGCTTCCGTAGCTTCGTTTCGAATATTGTTCATGTGCAGTGCACAGGCAGCCGCGTCAACCGCCGCTATTGCACAACAAACACCAACACCGATAAGAATAGGCACCACCGGCACGCGTCCATCTGCATCGATCTTGCTGATTGGATTATTTCTGACAAATCCATATACTGGCATCAAAGATTCAGCTCTTAGCTGTTTCACCTTCCGAATTGACGCTCCACGAATGGCACAGTCTAAGAACGCTTTGTCAGTAAGTGGGTCCCGGCTGTTCCACCTTCCGGTGCTGGCGTTGTAATACCGATGGCCATAGTAAAGCAGGTCGGTTTCATCATCCTGATACTTGGTTGAGAACCGGAAGGGATTGGCCTTGGCCATGGGGCCGGTCGAGCGGAGGAGTTCCCCGAAGGGGCCGTAATCATACTGCGACCACTTGGTAATATCTTGTGCATCTCTTTTCCCCGTTTTCATCAGGGGTAATTAAACTGAAACAGTCTGTTCTTTTTACCCTTCACAACTGCAAAGCAGGTGCCTTCGACCACATTCGTACTAAGTGTTATAAAGCCAAGTTGTCCACGGCCCACCACCCTCTCAATAGTGTGATTTTTGATAATGCACGCAAAGAGTTCCGCTGAATCCAGATCGAAACTGAACATCTTGCTAAGCTCTGGAATGCTTCTATTGCTGAGGGTATCTCTTAACTCGTTATTAGAGTAGCAAATCGCACCAGTCGGCATTGTTATATTGGCATTTGTGACGGATAATAAAGTGCTATATATAACTTCATATTTCTCTGTTCTGTTGCGATAAATTATCGCCACGGCCGCGAGGATCAGCAAGCCAATGATTACGACAGCAGTTTTCATTTACCAAATGTCAATCTCCAGATGAATCTTTCCCATTTTGTCAGAATGTAAGTCTTGCCATCAATTACATAGGCATAGGCATAATCAGTAGTGCCGCTACCGGGCTTCCCAAAGAGGTGTTGCCCCATTGCATAAGCCACATTGTCGGTGTTGCATCCCCGAATATCAAGGTCACCTCCGTTAAGACAATTCCGGTTGTCCAATTCCTTTAAACTGCGTGTTTTCACGTCGATATACTGTGGCCAGATCCAAGGGAAACTGCGCTGGGTAAGACCAATGAACCACTTCACCGTTCCTCCCTCTTGAGAAATATTGCCTCCAACATTGCCAATGTTATGGCCGAGGCAGATGAATTGCGGTGCTCCATGCGTAAAAATGCTCACTGAACGAATTGCTAGGTTTTTAGTAAGAGCGTTTTGCAAATCCTCAAACGTCACTGTTTTCAAAAGCACCACTTTGTCGCATTTCTCACGTTGTCGAGCCTTAATCATCGCGTTTAGTTGATCGGCTCGAGTCTTTGCCGCATTTTGAAAATCGGTACTACTGTCTTCGCCATATAGCACGAGAAATGTGTCTAACCCTAATGCGTCAATGGCAAAAAGCGGTGCATTTCGTAGGAATGCGTATAAGTTCAACCCTCCGTTTTCCTCACTCGGGTCCCTGCCTAACCACCGTCCCGTGCTCGCGTTATAATAGCGATACCCGTAATAGAGAAGGTCCGTTTCATCATCCTGGTATTTGGTCGAGAACCGGAGGGGATTGGCCTTGGCCATGGGGCCGGTGGCGCGGATGACTTCCCCAAAGGGGCCTTCGAAGCAAGTCTGCGACCTTGCTGGAAGTGGGGTGTTTTCAGGTAGATGCGCCCGCCTTGCCGAACAAGGGGTCTTTCGGAAAGTGCCTCGGGAGCGGCTCAACCGGCGGCGGGCGGGGTGTCCTGGCCGTCGTTGCTGGCGTTCGGGGCACCATCGCGGAGCCGTTCTTTTCATTCCGGCGCTTTCTTGTTCCCAACCGAGCCGCCACCCTCGCGCACACAGAAGTTCCTCCAGAAAACAAAGCAGAGAACAGAAAGCGAGATTGCGGTCTGAAACAAGGGTACAAAATAATAGATCAGCCCGGATATTTGCCAGGAAAACACCCTATTAAATACCATTCCATCCCAATACACCCATGTTCCACAGACCACGACCAGGAAAGTAAAGGAACACACGAGTCGCCGATCCGCCTTTCCCCTTACCGCCAATGCTGATATCAACAGAATGATGTATGGGACAAACGCAGTCCGGCTTGGCCACACCTCGTGGATGGGGCTTGGCCACACAGTTGGCACATACAGAGCGATTGCACCAAGCACCAGCATAATCAACGAAAGGAGTTTCGAATGCATCACGTCACTTCCCTGTAGAGCAAGCCAGACAGGGCCTTGGGGCTGAGCCACGGTATGGGTGTGTTCCATCGCAATTTGTAAAAAACGGACTAACACCAATTCTTCGCTGAAAAGGATACTTTCTTCTGAACGCTCCTGGCGAGCCTCCGGACTGTTGTGGGACATTTCCTATTGGTTGGTGCAGCCCTGAAGGGGTATCGCCCCACCAGTCAAAAATAATCTCCTTCACCAAGGTTCCCGTTGCAGAATAGGCCGCACAGATGACCACTTGGTGGTCTTGGTCCTTGCCCTCGGGGTCCTTTTGTGCGGAGGAGACGCTCCTGAGGTCCAAGTAGCATCTCCAGCAAGGTGGAGTCGGTGACAAATAACTGATTACATCGCTGCTGGAATTCTTGCAGGTGGCACCGCCATAACCGGGGAATGCAGGCTTGAGCCCTGCGGAACTAAGAGCTAGAACAGCTCGATTGTAACTTCGGTTCAACGTGCGCTCGCCAGCTGCTATCTTTTCCTGTGTGCAGCATCCTGTTGCCGATGATGGCAGCCCCGTCGGATCAGAGGACTTTAGTCCTAAAGGATCAACCTCATCAGTTGGGTCATTATCCATTGCGCCATACAGATTTGACCCGCCGTCTTCCTCTGCCGGATCGCGGCTAATCCACCTACCGGTGCTCGCGTTGTAATACCTATATCCATAGTAAAGCAGGTCCGTCTCATCATCCTGATATTTAGTCGAGAACCGGAAGGGGTTAGCCTTGGCCATGGGCCCGGTGGCCCGGATGACTTCACCGAAGGGGCCTTCGAAGCAAGTCCGTGCGTTTCCGGGAAGAGGCTGAGATTGAAGAGGATATGAACGGAAACGGGAACGGCAGGCTTTTCGGAAGCCCAAGCGTAGG
>Ga0194060_10001286_pt1 | contig 17944 bp, 14 predicted proteins | sample SepL225m_MetaG_FD_163427 | JGI IMG/M metagenome (GOLD analysis project Ga0194060, IMG submission 163427) | Anoxic zone freshwater microbial communities from boreal shield lake in IISD Experimental Lakes Area, Ontario, Canada - Sep2016-L222-5m | ecosystem: Environmental > Aquatic > Freshwater >...
GGTGGAACTGGCTATCGCGGCAGCGAGGCGAATTGCGGCGAGGCGAACGGAGCCACTGCGCATCGCCGACATCGGCACCGGCAGCGGGGCTATTGCCGTGGCCCTGGCCGTTCATCTGCCCGACGCTCTGATTGACGCGGTAGATATCTCGCCCGAGGCGCTGGACGTGGCACAGGTCAATATTGTGCGCCACGGCCTTGCCGGTCGTGTGCGCCTGCTGCGGGGCGATCTTCTGGAACCGCTCAATGTGCCGGTTGATATGATCGTCAGCAATCCGCCCTACACCATCCTGGCCGAGGTGGAGCCGAATGTGTTTGCCCACGAGCCGCACCTCGCCCTGGAGGGTGGCCCCGACGGTGCCGACCTTTACCGGCGACTGTTTGTTGAGGCACCGGCGCGGCTGCGGTCAGGCGGCGCAATGATATGCGAGATTGGTGCATGGCAGGGTGTACGTGTGGTCGCCTTGGCGCGTGCCGCATTCCCTGCCGCCGACGTGCGGATTTTCCAGGATCTCGCCGGCCATGACCGGGTTGTGCAGATCATCATCCCAACGTAATCCACCTGTCATCCCCAGACATAGCCGTGCACTCATCTCCTTCCTATACTGGATTGTAGTAATAGGAGGAAAAATCACATGACCGCACTCTTTGTAGCTCTCGGCATCGCCGTCATTACCCTGCTTGCGCTGCTTCTCTGGTTTGTTCCCCACCTGCTACATCAGCAGGCGGTGCGCAGCGAGCAGGAGGCGACCAAGCTGCGCGATATGCTGCTCGATATGCTTAATGAGCAAGAGGCTGTCACAATGCGCCAGTCGCAACTGGGCGCGTCAATTGCTTACCTCCAAGAGCAGCTTGAGCAGATCGCTGATAATACCCAGCGGGCCGGGGATGTCCAGAATACCCTGGTTCGCAGCCCCGCCGATCAGACCGCCCTCTATCAGATTGAGGAGCGGATCGGCTCAATGCAGTCGCAGATTCAGAGCTGGCTCGATACCCGTGGGAAGGCCCAGCGCACCGCTAGTGCCCAGGATAATGAGGCGTGGGCTTATCTTATGGGCCTGCTCACGGCGATACAGGATCGCGTTGGCCAGATTTCGGTCGAGCATAGCAATGTCCATGTCGGATTGCACGCCCGCGCCCTGCTTGATGAGCTTGAGCAGGAAATATCTCATTTGCGCGGGATTTCCGAGGATATCGCCACCCTTCAGTGGCGGTTGCGCCGCTCGCTCCACGAGCGCGAGACGAATATCTCATCCCTGCGTGCGCGCACCAGCGGTGGGAGCAACTAGCTCCTGACTCTGATCCTTACTGCCACATACAAATATCGCTGTGGACTTGCGTTATCATGTGAGGATACGATGAGGTGTAGATCTTCCGCATCCTTGAAACATTGGCCAAACCTATGAGCATCGTCGTTATTGATAATCAGGCTGTCCACTACGAGGTCTTCGGACGCGGACGCCCCGTGCTTTTTCTCCACGGGTGGCTCGGTAGCTGGCGCTACTGGTTTCCGACCATGGAGGTTATGGCCGAGCATTTCCGCACCTACTCCTTCGACTTCTGGGGCTTCGGTGATTCGCGCCGTAAGCTGACCCAGGAGAGCATCCAGAACTACTCCGATCAGGTGATTCGTTTCCTTGATGCGCTCGGAATTGATCAGGTGCAGCTTGTTGGCCACTCGATGGGCGGGATGGTCGCGATTAAGACGGCGATTACCTATCCTGATCGTATCCAGCGTGTGGCCACTGTGGGCGCGCCAATTGACGGCAACTCGCTCTCGTGGCTGCTGAAACTCACCGACCAGCCCCTCTTTGCCAATGCCTTCGCTCGCATGCCCTGGGTGCGCCGTCGGCTTTTCCGCTTCTTTCTGGGCGAGACGAGTGACCAAGCGATTGGTGAGATGATTGACGACAGCGTGAAGTCGAGCGCCGTCTCGCTGCGCCAAGCCGTCAGTTCAATGTGGCGCACCGACCTGCGTCCCGAGCTGAGTCGGCTCAAGGTGCCTGCCCTGATCGTTCACGGCGGTCGCGATGATGTTGTCCAGCCCAACCAAGCGGATTTGTTTGACAACATACCTTTGGCCAAGGTTGTGCGGATGCCGCGCAGCCGCCATTTTCCCTTCCTTGACGAAGCGACTCAGTTCAACGATACACTGCTGTGCTTCCTGATGGCGCAATCATCCACGAACAATACTGGCGGCACTGGCGGTACTGGCGGCACTGGCGGCGCGATGCCGAAATTGATCACTCGTGAGTATCAGCCGGTGCCGTAGGGGAGGGATGAGGGATGAGGGATGAGGGATGAGGGATGAGGGATGAGGGATGAGGGATGAGGGATGAGGGATACCGACCGGGGAACTCCTCGGTTTTTTTGTTTGTCATCCTTCATTCCTCATCCTTCATCCCTCATCCTTCATCCTTCATTCCTCATCCCTCATCCCTCCCTATGGTACAATCCCGATGATGGATATTCGTCTGATAGCGCACGATCTTGCTGCCAGTTACGGCGCACGCACCGTTTTCTCCGGGGTGAGTCTGGAGATCTGCCACGGTGAGGTGCTGGTGGTGAGCGGTGCTAATGGCAGCGGAAAGAGTACCTTTCTGCGACTGCTCGCCGGACTCCAGCAGGCCACGGCGGGTTCGGTTGTGTACCACTATGCGGATAGGGACTGGCTTCCCCGCGATGCATGTCCGCTGATCGGCTGGGTTGCACCGGATCTGGCGCTCTATCGTGAACTGACGGCCCGTGAGAACCTGCGCTTTTTTGCTGAGGTGCGCCGTCTGCACCTCAGTGATGCCGATATTAACGATCTGCTAGAGCAACTTGGCCTCGGGGGACGCGGCGATGATCGCCTCTCCGCCTACTCTTCGGGGATGGCCCAGCGCCTACGCTATGCCTATGCACTCATCCACCGTCCCCCGGTGCTTCTGCTCGACGAGCCGACAGTGACGCTCGATGTACGTGGAGCCGAAGTGGTTGATCAGGTGATTGCCCGTCAGCGCCGGGACGGCATTGTGGTAGTGGCCACAAATGATCCGCGTGAGCTGCGCTACGCAGATCTGCTGCTAGAGCTTGGGCGTTAGGCGTACTATGCAAGAACCGTACAAGATCGAACATCGCCTCGCCGCCATACGCCCGGTCGGACTGCGTGATCTGCTGGCTGCAGCGTGGGCGATCTTCATCAAAGATTTGCGCAGCGAGCTGCGTACCCGCTATGCCCTCAACGCCCTGGTGCTTTTCGCCGCCAGCGCAGCGGTGGCCGTGAGCCTGGGAGTGGGCTTTATCGGCCTGCGGCGCAGCGAGGAGTACCTGCTCATCCAGTCGGCACTGCTCTGGATCGCACTGCTCTTCGCCGCGTTGAATGGCCTTTCACGCGGGTTTGTGTACGAGGAAGAGACGCGCACCATGGCGGCACTGCGCCTAGCCGCCCCACCGATTGCCGTTTACCTCGGCAAGTTGCTCTTTAATCTCGCCCTCCTTGTCCTCTTAGGCACCGTCACCAGTCTGCTCTTCATCGTTCTGGTGCGGATTGAAGTCGGTAGCCCGCTGGCCTTTACCCTGGTGCTGTCGGCAGGTGGGTTCTGCCTTGCTACGGCGACCACCATTTTGGCCGCAATCATCGCCAGAGCCAGTTTTAAGAGCGCACTCTTCGCCGTCCTCGCCTTCCCGTTGCTTGTCCCCCCGCTCATCGTCGCCATTCAGGCTACTGCGCTCACCCTCGATACTGCGGGGATGGCCCTGGCCCTGCCGGCCATCCGCACCCTGATGGCCTACGCCGTAGCTATGTTTGTTGCCTCGCTCATGCTCTTTCGCTTTGTTTGGGAGGCGTAGATCGGATGTAGGTACACTAGTTTTTGAAGTACAGGCGACAGCAGCCGAGATACAAAGGGCGTGGGAGCGATAACGTCGCTCCCACGCCCTTTGTGTTTGAGGGAAGGTGAACATGTATAATTTGTTCTTTTTGAGCAAATTACCGATACTCATTAGTTGCAGAATCACAACCAATTATTGGGCCTAGATGACTCAATTTTTATGAGAGGTATCTTCACAAACCTTTTTGCCTGTAATACAATGCAGCAATGTTCAGCTCTTCCCGTACATGGGTCAATTAATAATCGGGTTACAAATCGAATAGTTAAGCGTATTGTGTGACTTCGGTGTTGCACGTCGCGTCTTTAAATTCGCCCTATCACCAAAGGATATGGTAGGCATTGTGATTCTTTATGCCAAAAATCTGCTATTCGTACCAGTTCTCGTGTTCACCATCGTGGTTGCGGTCATTGCGACCAACACAACGGTGAGTATGCTGGCTGTCTCGTCTCAGGCCGTACCTGCCACGTCTTCGGCTATTCCGCCGACTGTGATGGGTGCTGTTTCCCCAGCGCTTGCCGAAGATCTTGCCTGGACTCTCAGTAACATCGCAATTGACCACCCTGGGCGAGCCAGCACACTGGCCACTGGAAATATCATCCGCTACGTGCTACGCGGATCTGCGAACAGCACGAGTGGTACCAATATTAAGGAAGGAGCTTTTCAACTGATTGTCAGCGCCTTTCAACCCAGCCACGACATGCCGGGACAGCGGGCGGGTCGCTGGTACATCCGTGGAGACTGGTCAATTACTGACGCATACGCCCCAACACCAATGCGTGGGCAGCGTCACCGCCGGGGGGTACTGGCCGGTACGCTTGTGAGTGAGATGGACGCGAATCCATTTACCGCAACCCACGCCTTTACCCTTCCGTTCAATCTGCCGATGACTCTGACGGATGCCGGGTGGATGAATGGCAAAGGTATGTTGACTATTGACGACACACAGGGGAGTGGAACGATGACGCTGGTCGTAAACCGACGGGCATCGGTTGTTCAGCCGCCGAGTGGCGATCTGTGACACGCTAAAGGTTCATTTTCAGGGGGGATTCTTATGCTTCGTTACCGATGGGTGTGGCTCCTGCAACGGCTTCTTGTCCGGTTCGTACTGCCGGTGGCCGGTTTCATGTTGCTTGGTCTGGGAGTTGTTCACGCGAATGTTCCGGGTGGCAAGCCCGGCCCGCGCGGGGCCGTGCCGAATCCCGGCACGCAGCAGCAAGAGCTTGGTAACATCACCTTTCCCGCGCCGTTCAACGTCTTCGAGTTCGTCGCTACCTGTGGTGCCTGCCACAGCGGCACGGTTGACCAGCAGACCGCGCACTTCGGCAACTGGGCCGGCACCAACATGGCCAGCGCGGCCCGCGACCCGATCTTCCGTGCGAATGCGATGATCGTTGATACCGCGCTACCCGGCGCGGGCAATATGTGCTTCCGATGCCACAGCCCCAACGGTTGGCTCTCGGGTCGTTTTGATCCGACCTTTGCCGGGGCCAGTGATGGCAGCACGATGATCCACAGCATCCTCGCCTCAACCGACGATGAGGGTATCAACTGTGATACCTGCCACCGCGCCATCGGCAATGTGACGATGCAGCGCGAGGATCTGCCCGCGAACGACCCGGCATGGAGGATGATGTCCGGCCTCTCGGACTGGCCGCACCTGGGCACGACCTACGCGGATGCGGGCAACGGCCCGTTGCCCGGCAATCCGCTCGGCGACGGCACGCTCCAGTTTAGCGACGGCATGACCTACAGCGGCAAGTACACCGGCTCGGTGGAGATCTTCAAAAGCGATCTGCCGGTTCAGGACGTTAACCCCGACGGCACGCCGAAGGTTGACGCTGCTGGCAACCCGGTCTACACCTATACCGGCCAGACCTATGGCGTCTACCCACCCGGCTACCCCGAGACCAAGAAGCCGAAGTTCGCTAACAACAACAACCAGCCTTTCCCCGCTGGCAAGCCGAAGTCCAACACGGCTGTTCCGGCACAGGAGATCGTCTACAACCCCGACGGCTCGGTGCCGATCCACTTCGAGCAGTTGATCGCGCCGCCGACCAATGGCGATCCGCAGGCGGTCTCGATTGAGCACCCCACGGCAAAGGGCGACTTTATCCGCTCGTCGGAGTTCTGCGGCTCGTGCCACGACCTGACGGTGCCGGTGGCCAACCACGGTATGCCCGAGCAGCGCACCTACACCGAGTGGAAGTACAGCAACTTCGGCCCCGAGGGCATCAATGCTTCCGCCTCGACCAGCCAGAAGAACTGCCAGAGCTGCCACGATGCGGCGATGAAGCAGGAGTACTCCGACGACGCAGCAGTGTCGCTCAACGCCGACCCGACTCTGGTGGGCTGGGCACCCTACGGCGTAGACCGCAACCCTCAGGGTGGCACGACCATGCACAAGCTGGCCGGAGCCAACCGCGACCTGGCCAAGATGATGAAGATCCTCTACCCCGAGGTTGACCTTGAGGTGATCGGCGCGCCGACCAACAATGACCCACGGATCTTCCCAGGGATGATGTCCTCGCGTGACCTGACTTGGGATCGCACCATCCGCAACACCGAGATCTCGATGACCGACGGCGTCGATATCAATATTGATAGCCCGCCGACTCGGATCTCTACCGACCCGACCAGCCCCGACTACAACCGCTGGCAGGTGAAGGTCAAGGTGACCAACACCAGTGGCCACAGCATCCCCTCGGGCTACCCCGACGGCCGGCGCTTCTGGATCAGCCTGGATGTGAAGGACGCCACCGACACCAGCGTCTACCAGTCGGGCGTCTACGACCAGGCCACGGCCGAACTGCGCACCGACTCGGCCACTGCCTTCAACCGCGCCCTGAGCAACACGATTGACAGTACCAACAACGCGGTGATGGTCTACGAGAAGGTAACGGGCAGTTGCGGTTATGATTTGTCGTCGCAGTTCACCTGCAAGTCGTCGCCGAGCCTGCTGAACGGCACCATCCTCTTCGACAACCGCATCCCGCCGGCCGGCTTCAACAAGGCCAAGTATATGGAGGCGGGCAGCAGGTTCTGGAACTACGACCCGACGAACTTCGTACGCTACAACGACTCGGTCAATCGCGATACCCCCAGTGATCTCAACTCCGGTCGTTATCCGAATGGCCAGGGCTATGACATCGTCACCTACACCTTCAGCGCTGATCCGAATGCGCAGTTGAGCGCACGTGCGGAGATCAAGTGGCAGACCCACTCGCGCGAGTTTGTGGAGCATCTGAAGAACAGCGACACCTCGACCCTGCGCCCCGAGGGACCGCCCAGCCTCCTCGCGGCAAACTACCCGTTGACCCCGACCTACCTGAGCGATCAGGTGCTGACCTACATCAACGCCAACAACGGGACGGCGGCGGATCTCACCGCATTCTCGCAGGTCACGGACATGGACGGGAACGCCCTGCGCGACAACTGGGGCGGCATCGCCTACGCAGCATGGACGCTCACCGGCAAGGGCGATCCGTTCGTCGCCGCATCTGACTCCACCGTCGCCACCGCAGCCCCGGTGGCCCCGGCCAATTGGGGAACCAAGTACAACCCGACAAACGGTAGTGTTGCTGCCGACCTGCTCCTGCCGCTCAACCCCTTCGCCCTCGATGTGAGCTGGGATCCGGCGACCGGTGCCGACGGCTACGTGGTCTGGATCCGCTATGGCAAGGACATCAGCCCCAGCGAACTGGGCGACACCGCTTCGTGGGACAAGCTGGCCGTGGTCTACCCGACCGACAACACGGTGCGGCAGACCTTCCGCAGCGAGGGGCTGAACGCCGCTAAGACCTACCAGTACCGGATCGAGGCGTTTAACGGCAAGGGCTCGACCTTCTCGGGCTACGTCGTGAAGCAGACGACCACCGATCTGCCGTTGGCCCCCGACTCGCTGAAGGTTGTCACCGCCAAGCCGGCGAACGTCACCCTGGCTTGGTACGACCTGGCCGACAACGAGGAAGGCTTCATCATCGAGCGCCAGGACGTGCTGCCCAACGGTGGGCTGGGCCAGTTTGCCGAGGTTGGTCGCACCCCGAGCAACACCACTGGCACGATGGGCTTTGGCGCGAATAGCTGGACGGACACCAGCGCTGTTGCTGGCATGACCTATAACTACCAGGTGCGGGCCTACAACTTCGCCGGTATCTCACAGCCCAGCCTGCCGGTGCAGGCCGCGATTGGGACGCCGCCAGCGGGCACGATCGCGATCCAGAGCACCATCGTGGACCCAACCACTGCGCCGAAGGTCAAGCTGACCTGGAGCGGTGCCTCCGGGACGATTGTTGGCTATGTGATCCAGCGCGGCCCGGCGATTGATGGGCCGTGGACCAAGATCAGTGCGGCAGCGGGCACGCCATCTGGCAGTTACACTGACGCAACCGTTGTGCCGCTGACAACCTACTACTATCGTATCTTCGCCTACAACAGCGCGGGAGATGGCAATCCCGCAATTATCCAGGTGACGGTGCCGGCAGCCGGCGTGCCGCCTGGCACCGCTACGAACCTGACGAGAGTGGCCGGTTCGCCGCAGATCGTGCTGATCTGGACGGCACCCACCGGCACGGCCCCGGTCACCGGCTATACCATCCAGCGGGTCAACGCTACCAACAACACCTGGCCCGCCAACGGCGCGGTGACTACCTTCACCAGTGAGGGGACGGCCACGACCTACACGGATGTGACTGCGGTACCTGGCGCAAGGTATCTGTACCGCGTGATTGCCTTCAATGCGGCTGGCAATGGGCCAGCCTCAACCCCGACGACTCGGGTGAACGTACCGGCAGCGCCGCCGAACAACCTGCTCGCGTTCCCGACGAACCTGCGGCTCACCGTCGCCACTGGCTCGATCCGGCTCAACTGGTCGGATAACGCGAATAACGAGAGCGGCTACTACGTTGAGCGCCTAGAGGGAGGCAACTGGTCTCGGATCTCCACTATCGTGGGGAACAACATCCGCACCTACACGGATCGGACGACGACGAAGGGTACTGTGTATCAGTACCGTGTCCAGGCGTACTACACCAGCCCGGCCGGTGTAACGATTACCTCTGACTACTCGAACATCCCGGCCGGAGTTACCGCCCGCTAGGTTCTGTCGGACACACAGGCGGCTACCTCAACCTGAGGTGGCCGCCTGTGTGCGTTTTATCGTAGAGATCCCCCCGCAAGAAATGACTTCTTAACGTATTGTTGTCACACCCCCGCAGGTGAACCCTCCCACATGTGCTATATTTTTCATGCGATGTGTGTACTCTGTGATAGAATGCACCGATATTCGCTAACGCATCGTGCGAGGCCGCGTAATGGCAGATTGCTGTTGTTCTGAGGACACGGGCATAGTATGATATGTCGAACGTGATTGTCCCATAGCGATGAGGAAAGGCGTTGGCCAATGGCACAGCGGATGGCCCAGGCTGCCAAGCTGCTGATTGGTGTGTGGATCGCGGGGGTCGCGGTGGCCATGTTTCTCGTGGTACCGCAGTACGAAGGGCTCGGCAACGCCGGGCGGATCATCATGATGCACGTACCCACCGCGTGGGTGAGCGTGCTGGCTTTCTCGATATCGGCCCTCTTTAGCGGACTCTATCTCTGGCGTGGGCAACCAAAGCACGATGACTACGCTCTCGCCTCGGCCGAGAGCGGATTCCTCTTCACGGTGCTGGCGACGGTTACCGGAGCGATCTTCTCGCAGGTGGTCTGGGGCGTCTACTGGAACTGGGATCCACGGCAGACATCCATCTTTATCCTGCTGCTGATCTACGCGGCCATGTTTGCCCTGCGCTCTTCGATTGAAGATGTGGCCCGCCGCCGTCAGCTCAGTGCGGTCTACTCGTTGTTTGCATTTGTCACCATGCCCTTTCTGATCTTCGTTGCGCCACGGATCAGCGACAGCACGCTGCACCCCAACTGCGCCTTTCTTCAGGGCAGCAAGTGCGAGGGTGTGGAACTAGGTGTGGGTAGGCTAGGATTGCTGGGCGACCGCAAGGTTGAACTGGTTGGCCTTGATCGTGTCGGCGATGTGGTGACGGCTAAGGTTGAAGTGACCGAGCCAGGGATGAGTAGTGTCACGGCTTTGAGCCCAACATACGACACCGCCAACCATAAGATCCTGGAACGACCAAACTTCCCCGGTCTGCGCTTTCGCCTGGTGGTAGAGGATGTGAATCTGGCAACGAACAGCGTGCGGCTGAATATTGAGGCACCCGGCACGGGCTTGATTGACAACGGACGTACCCTGTTTACCTTCCTCGCCTCGATCGTCGGCTTCACCGCCCTGTTTTTCTGGATGCTGAATGTGCGAGCGACGCTGCTGAATGTGGAGTGGGCGCTGGCGCGCAGAGAGGGTTCGCGCGTATGAATACGGCGCTCGACGCAGGTGCGGCGGTCTATGTTGCGATGGCTGTTACGCTGTCGGTTTGGGTCGGGATTTTCGTCTACCTCTGGCGGATTGACACGCAAGCCCGCGCCCTCAAACGTGAGCTTGAGCGAGAGGATCGGCGCGAGCAGCCCGCCGCGCCGCGATCCACCGTCACACGGGTGCGCGAGGGTGAACCGGTAGAAAAATAGTGGCGCGGGGACGATCCCGCCGCTGTCATGCACACACGAGAGGATACATTATGGCCACTGTCCATGTACCAACCCGCAGCGGCTTTGAGATCAAGCCGCTGCACATCGCGGGCCTCGGCATCATTCTGCTGGCGATTGTCTACGGTCTGTTTGGTTTTAAGGACGCTTTTCGGGCCTATACCACCAGTGTGGACGAGGCGATCAGTAGCTCGCGCAGCATTCAGTTAGCCGGATTCCTTGGCTCGAAAGGCGAGATGGATGCTGAGGGGCGATTCACTTTCATGCTCCAGGACTCAAACAAGCAGATGGTGAAGGTTGTCTCTAACCAGCCACGCCCGTCCAACTTTGAGCAGGCGATCAGCATTGTCGCCATTGGTCACTACGATAGCGCCCAGCAGTCGTTTTTGGCCGACAGCCTGCTCGTGAAATGCCCATCGAAGTACCAGGAGCTTCAGGCGAACGCGACAAAGTAGCTGACAGAGCCGTAGGCTCCCACTAATGGCCATCTACAGATTGGTCAAAATTGCCAGCGAAGCTGACGATTTTGACCAATCTTTTGACCAATCTGTAGATGGAGGCTTTTAGGGCAACTGCCCAAACCCCAAGAAGGCTCGCACTATGTACATGTACTCTCTCGGTACGTTCCTGATCGTCACCTCAATCGCGATGGCCCTGCTGTCAATCATAAGCTACACGCTGGTGATTCGCGGCAGTCGTCCGGCTCTGCTCTACGCCCGATTCGGTGTCTTTGGCACCCTCGGTGCCCTGTTGATGGCATGGACATTGCTGCTTACGCTCTTCTTGGCGCATCGTTTCGACATTGATTATGTCTATAATTATAGCTCGCTTGATCTGGATTTCTTCTTCACCGTGGCGGCAAGCTGGGCTGGGCAACCGGGTAGTTTTTTGATTTGGACGATCTGGGGCAGTATTGCCGCCGCCCTGATGGTGCGCCGGACGAAGCACTTTGAACCCTATTCGCTGATCGTGATGATGATCGTGCAGGTCTCACTGCTCTGCTTTGTCCTGGTTCTGAACCCCTTCAAGCCGCTCATTGATGCGGCCACCGGCTTGGCCCCATCTCCGCTGCCTGTTGATGGCAAGGGACTCAACCCGCTGCTGCACAACTTCTGGATGATCATCCATCCTCCGATCCTCTTTGTTGGCTATGCCCTTACCACCGTACCCTTCGCCTTCGCCATCAGCGCCCTGGTGCGCCGCGACTATGATACCTGGGTTGCCCGCGCCATTCCCTGGACACTGGCGGCGTGGGCGTCCCTCGGCTTGGCCCTGCTGCTGGGTGGCTACTGGGCCTACGAGACCCTGGGCTGGGGCGGTTACTGGGGCTGGGATCCAGTGGAGAACTCGTCGCTGGTGCCCTGGCTCATCCTCACCGCCATGCTGCACGGCATGATCCTCCAGCGCACCCACGGCGGGATGCGCAAGACCAACCTGTTCCTGGCGCTGGCGGCCTACATCCTGGTCTTCTACGCCACCTTCCTTACCCGCAGTGGCGTCTACGCCAACTTCTCGGTGCATTCGTTTGTGGCCGAAGGCATCTACACGGGTCTGGTTGTGGTTCTCTGTTCATTGCTCGTCATCTCACTGGGACTCTTCGCTTGGCGCTGGCGCGACATTCCGGCCCGCCCGCTGAGCAGTAAGTTCTTCTCACGCGACAGCTTCTTTGTTCTGGCGATTATTGCCTTTGGCGTGACCGCTCTGGTGATCAGCGTCGGCACCTCGATGCCGGTGATCTCGGCCATTCCCGGCGTGGGCAGTACGCTTCAGACCTGGATGAGCGGAGCCTTTGAGATTGATGATGGCACGCTGATGAACCCCCAGGCCCAGCCCTTCACCGATGGTCGCTTCAGCCTAGCGACGAGTTTTTACAAGCGCACGGTGCCACCTCTCGGCGCGGTGATCATTGTGCTGATGATCCTCGGCCCGCTGCTGGGCTGGCGTGATGCCAACATGCGCCATTTACTGCGCACCATGCGCTGGCCCGCCCTCGCGGCGGTGATCGCAGCAATTGCGGCAATGCTGGTTAATGTGCGCGATGTGGTTTCATTGGCCTATGTGACTGGCGGCGTGTTCGCTATCGGCACAAACCTGGTGATGCTGATCCGCACGCTGCGTGGCGGCTGGATGCGGATTGGCGGCTATATGGCCCACCTCGGCTTTAGCCTGACCCTGATCGGGATGGTTGGCTCTAGCGCCTACGCCACTCCCGACCAGCGCCTCGTGATGGCTCCTGGCGAGACGACCAAGATCTTCGGCTATGACTTTACCTTCAACGGCTATCAGCTCGACAAAGAGCAGCGCGGCGTGCTGGACTTCACCGTCAACGACGGGAAGAGCGACATCTACAACGCTCGGCCCTTCCTCTACGTCAATGAGCGCATGGGTTCGACTATGCAGACCCCGGCGATTCATAGCGTAACCTATTTTGGCTTTCCGATACAGGATATTTACATCGCGCCGGCGGGTTACGACCCAGAGACCAACCAGGCTCGCCCGATCATTGGGGCTGGCAAGACGGTGACGGTTGGGCCGTATGCGATTACGTTTGTAGACTTCAATCTGAATGGTAATTCGATGAGTGGCGACGGCCCCATCAAGGTCGGCGCAAAGCTCAGCGTGCTTTACGACGGCAAAACCAGCGAGGTTGAGCCGACGATTCAGGTGTCTATGGACTCAACCACCAGTGAGCAGAAGTTGGAGCATGTTGCGGCAACTCTGCCCGGCGGCGAGAGCATCACTCTGGTTGAGGTTGACCCGACCAACCGTATGGTGATGTTGGAGGGTAAAGGCGCGGGATTCGATAATTTGCCCGTGATACCCGCCAAGGGCGTGATCACGGTGAGCATCAAGCCGCTGGTTGTGTTCGTCTGGATCGGGATTACCGTCGGCGTGATCGGCGGCTTAATCGCGATGCTGCGACGCTACCTTGAAGGTCGGGCTGCACTGGCCGGTGAGCGGGTGCGCTTGCCCAAAGGACTATTCGGCGCTCGCTTCCGCTGGCCCTGGCCCCGTACCCCCCGCCCTGCCAGTGGTGATTAGTCCATTTTAGCGGAGAGAGCGTGGCTCTCTCCGCTCCTCTCCCAACACTGATATTTTGGACATGCAAGATTACTACGAGACCCTGCAAGTTCACCCGAAGGCTGACGCCGAGGCTATCCGTGCGTCTTATGACCGAATGCGCCAGCGTTACGACCCAACCCACCTTGAGGGTGCCGCTGATGAACTGGTCGAACTGGCCCGCCGCCGCCGCGATGAGATCGAGCGGGCCTATACGATTCTAAGCGATCCGACCCGGCGCGCCGGATTTGATGCCGAGTTGCTCGCACAGGTGGCCGTGGCCTCGCCGACCCGCGTTGCGGGATCGGCAGTGTCTTCACCTACGCCAGATGACGACGACCTGATTGATTATCGCCCGCTGCCCCCGGCGCGGCGTCAGGAGCGGTCGAAGGACTTCAACACCCAGCCCACCTTGTCGCCGCCTAGCCCATCTCCACGGCGTAGTGGTCGGCAAACGGGGAAATCCCAGCGGCTGCCGACGTGGATCCCGCCGGTGCTGATTGTGGGCGTCGTCACCTTCACCATCGTCCTGATCACACTGTTCACCACGAACAGGCCGAGTCCGGCAGCGAGCGGGGCAAGCGGAGCGAGCGACCAAGCTGGGCCAAGTACGATGGGACAACCCACCGCCGCCGCCACGGCATCAATTGATGAAGTGATCAACCAGTTTGAGGCTCAGATTGGTGCGGCGCGCCAGGTGGCAAACCAGGTTCCCGACAACGCGAATGCATGGATCGAGCTTGGCAATGCGCTCTACGATAGCGTGGTGGTGGTGCGTGAGCGGCTTGATGGCGGCGATCAGAGCCTGCACAGCATCTATGTCGAGCGACTGCCGCGCTGGCTAGAGGCCCGCGATGCCTACGCCAAGGCACTGAAAATTACCCCCACAAACGCGATTGCCCGTGCCGATCTCGCCTCGGCCCTCTGCTACTACGGGGTAGGCGTGAAGGACCAGAGCTTCATTTCCCAGGGGCTTAGTGAAGCAGATCAGGCGATCAAAGATGCCCCCCAGGAGAGTCGCGCTCTGCTCAGCAAAGGGCTGTGCATGATCTCTGCCGATCCGCCGCAGAAGACTCAAGCCCTTGAGCAGTGGCAGAAGGCGATTGTGATGCCCAACGTCGAGCCGGGTGTGGCAATGCAGGCCCGTCAACTCATCGCCAAGTATAGTCGCTGATGTCTACTTTTGTCGGAGATGTTGGACAAAAGTTAAAGCACCTGTGTTAGAATACAGGCATCAAGGCGCACCATTATGAATACGCACTATACATTACTGGGCATAGAGCCGCAGGCCAGTCCTGATGAGATCGCGGCTGCCTATCAGCGACAGCGTGAGCGCTACAACCCGGAGCGTGTCGCAGATCTTGACGACACGCTCCGTCAGGTAGCGGTGGAGCGCAGCGCTGAAATCGAGCGTGCCTACGCCATTATGTCCGATCCGGTGCGCCGTCGCCAGTACGATGTCAGCATTGGCATCACCCCTGCGGAGGGCGGCTCCGCCCGTGTCAACGCCCGACGGCAGATCAGCCCGCGTGAGCGGATGTTCGCCATCATGGGGGTTCTTGTCGCCCTGGTGCTGGTAGCGGGGATCTGGGTCTTCACCGGCAGAGGCAGCGATGTCCAGAGTCAGGCGATGGGCGAGGTGAATCGCCCCGCGCCCGCCTTCAGCCTACAAACCGTGGCGGGCGACAGTGTTAGCCTGACGGCGTATCGCGGGAAGGTGGTACTGGTCAACTTCTGGGGTACGTGGTGCGAGCCGTGCAAACGTGAGCTACCGGCACTCCAGGCCGCTAACGAGCGTCTTGGCGCAAAGGGGCTCGCGATCATTGGCGTCAACCTGACCGATGACGAGAAAACTCAGGGCGTGAGCGAGGATGGCATCCGGACGTTCGTCGCCCAATATAATCTGACCTACCCCATCGCCCTTGATCGTGATGGCAGCGTAACCAGTGCGTTTCGGGTGTTCCCCCTCCCAACAAGTTTCTTTATTGATGTGAAGGGCCAGATCCGTTATGTCCACGTCGGTGAACTGACGCTCGATGACGTAACCGCCCGATTTACTGAGCTGCAGCGAGAAGGTTTGGCCCTCGGCGCACCTTAGCGCAAGGATTGCACATGGAGCAGCGTACCATCCTAGTAGTTGACGACGACGACGGTCTGCGTGAGCTGATCCGTATCAATCTTGAATATGAAGGCTATGGGGTTATCGAGGCGTCCAACGGGGTACTGTGCGTTCTTGCGGTGCGCGAGCAACGCCCGGACATGGTGATCTTGGATGTGATGATGCCCGAAATGGACGGCGTCGAGGCGTGCGGTAAGGTGCGCGAGTTCTCGCAGATCCCGATCCTGATGCTCACTGCGAAGGTACAGAGCGACGATGTCATTACCGGCCTTGATCGTGGGGCTGATGACTATCTGCTCAAGCCGTTTAATATGGACGAGCTCTCGGCGCGTATCCGCGCCCTGTTGCGGCGCGTCCCCCCGGCCTACCGGCCTCTCACCGCAGGCAATGAACAGATCCTGATCGATCAGCAGAAGCGCGAGGTGCGTGTGCGCGGCAAGATGGTGGATCTGACCCCGACCGAGTACCACCTGCTGCTCGTTCTGTCCGAAAATGCGGGCAAGGTGGTGGAACACGAGACGCTGTTGCGCGCCGTGTGGGGCCAGGAATACACGAGGGATAACGACTACCTCAAGGTCTATATCTGGCACCTGCGCCGTAAGATCGAGCTTGACCCGCGTAACCCCAGCTTGCTGCTCACCGAGTGGGGTGTGGGCTATCGCCTGATGTCGTAACAATTGACAGAGATTTCCACGGGTGCTATACTGGTACCCGTGACGCGGGAGTAGCTCAGTTGGTAGAGCGCGACCTTCCCAAGGTCGAAGTCGCGAGTTCGAGTCTCGTCTCCCGCTCCATTTGCAGGCCACACGTCATTCTGATGTGTGGCCTGTTTCTTTTGCATTAATACGCAGTAGAGCAGAAGTAACGCTGTCATGTCATGCTGAGCGCAGCGAAGCATCTTTCCCGACCCGCTAATAGACCCTTCGCGTCGCTCAGGGTGACATGGGCATTGGATCTGACGTCACAGCGTTACTTCTGCGGTATTGCATTAATACGCTCTTGATACCGCTCCCACACGCCTGGGAGATGCTTGCGGAGAAGGCCGAGGCCAGATGCATTTAGCACGCGATCATTTGACGCGAGGAACGCCCCCCCGTATAATCTGCGGCGTCCCTTAGGTAGCGCAGTTCTGATGGCGCAGGCACTGTGGCCGCGCCCCCCCATGTCAAAACCATCTGAATCTCAACCTCTATATATGTTCAGGCTGCCAGAATCGGCGGATCGCCCGCTGCATCCGGTTGGGTTCTGATTGTGCGCCGGTGATTGACGGGGTAGCTCCATCGGCGTTACTACTATCGCCTATAGTGAAGATTGCATGTACCTGAAGCAAACCCCGGAGGAGACAGAGTATGGCGAAGCGAATTGTGCTTGTCTTGGCCCTCGTCTCGACCATCGCCACCCTCGCGGCGTGGCCGCAGGCGTCCGCCGCTCAGTCGGGTGTGGCCGACACGTACCCGCCCTATCAGGCCCGCTACTTTGGTGAGACGGGTCACTCGGCGGTCAACTGGTTCCTGGAGTTCTGGAAGAATACCCCGAACGCCCTCTTCGTTCTCGGCTACCCTATCTCGCAGCCGATTGTCGAGGAGAGCTTTACCAACCCTGGCCAGTACTATCGAGTGCAGTACTTCGAGCGGGCGGTGCTTGAGGAACACCCGGAGAATTTCGGCCAGCAGGATAACAAGTACTATGTGCTTGGGCGGCTGATGGGCAGCCGTTTGGCGCAGGGCCGCAGCGAGTCGGCCTTTCAGAGGGTAGACGACCCCGGCGACGGCACCTATGATGCGTCTACCGGCCACACGTTGCGCAATGGCCCGGCCCCCTTCCGCGACTACTGGCAGAACAATGGCGGTCTGAGCGTGTTTGGCCTGCCACTCTCTGAGCAGTTCCAGGAAGTAAATGCGGCTGACGGGCAGACCTACTGGGTGCAGTACTTCGAGCGCCAGCGCATGGAGTGGCATCCCAACGAGTCGAATCCGCAGTACCGCATTCTGCTCGGCCTGCTCGGCAATGAATACCGCGACCGCTTCCATGCCAACGACAACAGCTTCGACTCCCGTGCGGCCGATAACGCCATGCCGCGCCAGTTTGTCTATGGCTTTAACGCCAACCTCTATAGCCAGGGAACTGCGTGGCAGGATCGCAACCGGGTGATGCAGGTCTCAAAGAACGCCCAGGTGATGTGGCTGCGCCAACAGGTGCGCTGGCGCGACCTGCACGACATTTCGGGGACGATCTACTGGGGCGAACTGGACAATATTGTCAGTGATGCCAGCAAGAACGGGATCAGCCTGCTGCTAAGTAT
>Ga0194060_10001287_pt1 | contig 17924 bp, 13 predicted proteins | sample SepL225m_MetaG_FD_163427 | JGI IMG/M metagenome (GOLD analysis project Ga0194060, IMG submission 163427) | Anoxic zone freshwater microbial communities from boreal shield lake in IISD Experimental Lakes Area, Ontario, Canada - Sep2016-L222-5m | ecosystem: Environmental > Aquatic > Freshwater >...
GGTTACTTCTCGTTTACTTCTGGCGGATTGGCTAGGGCGGTTGATTGCTGGATGGCCCTCACCCCCCACAGTTCGTCGCCGCTCAGCCCTCACCCCCCAGCCCCCTCTCCCTGTGAGGGAGAGGGGCAGGGGGTGAGGGCTGGAGGGTGACTTTGCACATGCCCTGCTTTAGTCCCCCGGCGGCTTGCCGCATTCCCTGTCTGTGGGCTATAATGGGCCTGCTGGCCTCTACATAGACCCGAAAGCTTCCGTATGCGCCGATCTTCCCTCGCCCTCGTCCTCGCCGTTATGCTGCTGTGCCTGCTTGCCGCGCCCGCCCTGGCTCAGACCCCGCCGCCCCCGCCGACGGCAGTGCTGACGCCGACGGTCGTGCCAACGCCGACGCTTACTGGATCTCAGTTGGCTGGCGTGGATGAGCAAGTCAATCGCTGGCAGGAAATCCTCGCCCGCTATGGCCCTTGGGGAGCCGCTGGTCTGGCGCTGATCATTTTTGCAATCTACCTGCTGAGTGGCTACGGTGAGGGTTTGCGCGATGCGCTGAAAAAAATCGGCGAGCGCCACGCCGCACGCCTGCTTGAAGCTGTGAAAGCGTGGCAGGAGCATAATCAGGCCGCCCGTGTCTATGAAGATGACGCGGCTCAGGCCCGTGGCGCGTATCTGACGTGGCTCCAGGACGAGTTGCACTATCTGCCTCAGGTTCCGCTCAAGAAGGATCAGCCAGCTTTGGCGCTCAGCGATGTCTATGTGCCGCTGCGCGTTGTGGAACGCCAGCAGATCGAGCGATTCTACGCTTATATGCTTGGTGATCACGGCGATAGCGGCGAGTATCGTGCCCGCCGCGATGCGTTCGAGGCTATCGAAGGTAGCCAGCGCGTCTATCGGCTGCTTAGCGACCGTGACTGTCTGCCGCCTTCTGAGGAGATACTAACGACCCGCTTGCTCCTTGTTGGTGATGCTGGTAGCGGTAAAACGACGACCCTGTACTATGGTGCCCTCATACTCGCCCGTGATTGTGCTGCTGGGAATAGTCTGCTTGCACGCAGTGAGCTTGGCCTGTATACCCATGATCGACCCATCCCAATCTATGTGCGCCTCAGTTGGGTACTGAGTGACCTGCGTACTTCGCGCCCAACGCCGACTCCGCCGCTGACGGGAGCCTCTGCCGAACATGTTATTGGTTTTCTTGAACGCTATGTGAGTGGTCAGGTGAGTACACCTCTGCCGCCGGGAACCGTGTCTGGCTGGCTTGTGGCGGGCGGCTGTCTGGTGATGCTGGACGGACTGGACGAGACGGGCGATGCGGCAGAGCGCAGTTATGCCAAGGAACTTGTGGCAAACTTGGTACAGTACCGGCCTAACAATCGCTACATTGTGGCCAGTCGCCCGTTTGAGGGCGTTGGTCTGGGGCTGCCGGAGTTCCTTGAGCGCCGCCTTAGTCCGATGGATGAGAGCGAGATCCGTCGCCTGATCGATCAGTGGTTCGGTGCCGCCGGTCGTGGCGAGCGCTCGCGACGACCGCGCACTATTCAGCAGCAGATTGACGATCTCTGGCAGCGCCTACAGGCCACCCCGCGCCTCTTCGATATGGCGACGAATCCGCTATTGCTCACGAGCATGGCCATCTTGGTCTATGGTGGCGACCCGCTGCCCCCAGTGCGTGCCCAGATCTACTATGAACTGACCCGCCTGACGATCAATCGCTGGCGTGAGGCTCAGATTCAGGCGGGGCGTCTCGACGACCACAACGCGGCGGCACGGCGTGCTGATGAGCGGGTGAGGCTCTATGCCGACGAGAGCAATGACGAAGTACGGCGACGACTCCAGACTCTCGCCGCTGCGATGCTGCGTCTACGCAGACGTGAGGTTCGTTTGTGGGAGGCCCAGGACATCATGGCTCCGATCTACGCGCAGGACGGATGGCCTCGCCAGAAGATCAACGACCACGTGCAGGCTCTCCTCTATCTGCTCGCGCTGCACAGTGGCCTCATCCAAGAGCGCGACCAGGGTTATAGCTTTGTCCACTTTACCTTGCAGGAGTATTTGGCTGCTCGCGATTTCGACGAGCGCGATGATATGACGAGCCTGTTCGCACAGTGGTCTGAGCCGCTCTGGCGCGAGACTCTGCTGCTGGCAGTGGGCCACTGGGCGACCGACGGACAGCCACAGCGTGCTGTATTGCTGCTATCGCAACTTCTGGCATTGGGTGATGTACGGGCGCTCTTCCTCACCGCCGAGGCGCTTGACGAGGCTTCCGCTGCCTCGGTTACAAGCCTACGCGGTCACCTCGATGATGTCGTGCTGCGCCTCAACGCAGCCGCCTTCAACCCGACCACGATGTGCGCCGACCCGGCCCTGCGTGCCCAGGCGGCAACCCTGCTCGACCGCCTGGGTGCCGATACGCGCCCGGCCCTCGATCCAGCCTGTCCCGATTTTTGGGCCGAGAAGATGACACCCGGCCCCTTCACAATGGGCGAAGGCAACACATCTTTCACCTCCCGTATTCGCCAGCCCTACGCCCTGGCCCACTTCCCGGTGACCAACCGGCTCTACCTGCGCTTTCTGGAAACCTGTAACGAAGCGGATGTGGAGCGTCATCGCCCAAGGCTTTGGCCGGGGCGGCGCTACCGCCCTGGAGAGGGTGCCTACCCAGTGGTTGGGGTCACGTGGGAGAATGCCTGCGCCTTTGCCGCCTGGGCCAATACGACCTTCCTCAGCGCCGAGCAGCGTGCCGCCGGTGAGATCGTCCGCCTGCCAACTGAGCCGGAGTGGGAGCGGGCCGCTGCCTACCCGGTTGTTGTGCCACCGGGGCAGCCGAGCCTGGGTCGCCGCGAATATCCCTGGGGCCAGTGGCCAGCCGATTTGACAGATGCGACCGATGAGAGTATAAAGCGCAACATCCGGGCGAATACACAAGAGAGCGGACTGAACAGTACCACGCCGGTGGGCATCTTCCCGCACAGCATGGCAGACTGTATGGCCGAGGAGTTGGCTGGGAATGTCTGGGAGTGGTGCGCGACGGCGTACCAGGAGTACCCGTTACCGGACGACCTGGAGGCGGAAAGTATTTACACTTCGCCGAATTGGGAGCGACGAACGTATGTGCTAAGAGGCGGATCTTGGCGTTTTGCTCGAACCGATGCCCGGTGCGGGGCGCGCCACCACGACTTCCACCACGTCTACCTCGACTACGGCGGTTTTCGTCTCGCCCGTTTGTTCTCCTCAGAATCGTCTTAATGTCATTTTGACTTTATGTCCTCGTGTCCTGGGGATGTGTAAAGAGTTTCAACAGAGATCAGGGTGAGCGCCTACGGCGCGAATCGCGATTTTTTTATGCACACCTACCGCAACCTCTACCCAGAGATCTACGACTTCGCGAACCTGCACGCGGCCTTTGTGGCGTCGAGCCTTGGGGCGGCGGGTTAGGGTTCATGTTTTGTTAGATATGGTTCAGAACAGCGTGACAGTGTGCAATGAATGTAGCACCGCCTTCCAGGCGGTCAGGAGTACGACCGCCGGATGGAAGCCCGCGCTACGAACGGTAAACCTGAAACCTGGCACCTGAAACCTTGTCTCACCGTATCATAAGCGGCACGTAAACCCGCTGAACCTGGTTGGTGAGGGCGATGGTCTGATCAATGCTGCCGTCGCTGCTGTGGTCAATGCGCAGACTGAGTGGCCCGTTGCCGTCCCACGCGCCGTAGTCCACGTACTGCGTGTCGGTTGCTGCGCTGCTGATGGCTGCGTGCCAGAAGATCTGCGTGCCCGCCGCGCTGAACCGGATCACGCTGAGGTCGTATGTGCCACTGATCGGGCTACCCGTGAAGGTGAGCTGCGTATGGGCCGGATTGGCGCTGAGGGTGACGCTCTGCCCAGCCCCTACGTCAATCCCGCTGAGGCGCAGGTGAGAACTGGCGTCCGTACCATCCAGGGCGAGCATCAGCGTCGCCGTGCCCGTAATGCTGGGCTGATAGGTGACGGCGTTACCGTCAGCGGTGACGGTGATCTGGCTAGATGCGCTCGGGCCGACGGGGACGTCCGCGACGCCAGCGGCGTAGCCCGGCCCGAACTGGGTCACGGTCGCCGTCTGGTTTTGGGTAAGAGTCTGGCCGTCGAGCAGGATCGTGTCGGTTGCAGTGAGGGGCAGGGTGTAGATCGGCTCGGGGGACAGGCCCATCCCGCCGTCAACGGGAGCGAAGGTTGCGCCGGGGATCTCGCTAACGAACTGGCCGCCGAGGTAGCCGATCCGCCGCCCCTGTGAGTCGCTGATGCGCAGGTGGCCGCCGCCGCTGAGCCAAACTTGGCCGGTGGGCGGGCTACTGGCGCAGAAGGGGCACGCGGAGAGCGCGGCGTAGGCGGAGATGGGCACCATGCCGAGGGTGTGGGAACTGGCGTCGCCGCTCCAAATACCCAGGCTGCCGCCGGTATCGTAGCTCCAGGTATTGGCGCTGGTATCGATCACGACGGAGCGGTTGAGCTGATTGTGGGCGTTAGGATCGTAGACCTTGACCCAGAAGACGCCCTGGCCGTGATCTTCGACCGCGTAGGGAACCAGGGTGATCCCGCCTTTGTCGGCGTGGCGCAGGACGAGGATCGGCGGGGGCGGCCTGGCCCGCGTTAGGCACAAAGGCCAGGGGCAGCCTGCCGAAGTCGGGGGCGACGGCGGGGGCATGAATGGCGATGGCGGGCGGGCGCACATGGGCCAGGGGCAGCACCGCGAGCAGAAACACAGCCACGATCAGCATCAGCACAGGCCGACCGGACACAGGAATGGCGATTTGATGGCGAAGTGCGATCATCATTGCCCTCCTTAAGACAAGGTTTCAAGTGCCAGGTTTCAGCTTTACAGTGTGGCGATGAGGCGAGGAGGCGACGAGGCGATAGCATCGCATCCTCGCCTCCTCGTGTCTCCGCTTTACAGTGTGGCGATGAGGCAAGGAGGCGACGAGGCGATAGCATCGCATCCTCGCCTCCTCGCGTCTCCGCTTTACAGTGTGGCGATGAGGCAAGGATGCGACGAGGCGCTAGCATCGCATCCTCGCCTCCTCGCGTCTCCGCTTTACAGTGTGGCGAGGAGGCGAGGAGGCGACGAGGCGATAGCATCGCATCCTCGCCTCCTCGTGTCTCCGCTTTACAGTGTGGCGATGAGGCGAGGAGGCGACGAGGCGATAGCATCGCATCCTCGCCTCCTCGCGTCTCCGCTTTACAGTGTGGCGAGGAGGCAAGGATGCGACGAGGCGATAGCATCGCATCCTCGCCTCCTCGTGTCTCCGCTTTACAGTGTGGCGATGAGGCAAGGATGCGACGAGGCGATAGCATCGCATCCTCGCCTCCTCGCGTCTCCGCCACACTGTAAAGCTGTTCTGAACCATGTCTTACGGATGTGTACCTAGATATAGGAACAGTAGCATACCGCTGCGGCGGAGACAACAAAAAAGCCCCTGCCAGGCACTGGCAAGGGCTTTCTGTTGCAACGTATAGCGAGGCTACCGTCGCTCGATCAGCAAGCGGATCGCGGTACGTTCCTCATCATCGATAGCCACATCGATGAAGGCAGGGATGCAGACAATATCAATCCCTTCCTCGCTGAGATAGCTGCGTGCGATCGCGACGGCCTTAATTGCCTGGTTTGTTGCGCCAGCCCCAATCGACTGCACCTCGGCTGCGCCGCTCTCGCGGATCACACCGGCAATTGCGCCGGCCACAGCGCTGGGCCGCGAGCGTGTGGACACCTTGAGCACCTCTGCAGATCGCTGCATTCCTTGAGCGTGAGGGGCGCTGGCTCCCACAGCGCGGGCGATGGGGAGCGACTGGGCGTTAGTCATATGTGCCTCCTGGGGGTCGTGACGTGTTGACACGGGGCTCTGTTCATTAGATGAGGTTTCTAGGCTCATAAGGCGTAGCCCTCCTCTCGTGGGGGTGTGGTAAAACGCGTAAGTGCTATCCGCAAATTGTACCACAGCCCGTAAAACATCGCCCTCGGCAGTTAGGGGCGACTTGTGCTGGTGAATAAGACTCTGCCGATAGGAAAGGCCCGTGGCGTGTCATAACCACGAGCCTCCATTATTTACTAGTTAGCGCGCAAAGTCAACGGCCCGTGTCTCTCGAATAATGGTCACCTTGATTTGGCCGGGGTACTGCAAGCTCTCTTCGATCTTCTTCGCCACATCGCGAGCCAGATGGATGCTGGCGAGATCATCGATCTGATCAGGCTGAACCATCACGCGCACCTCGCGACCGGCCTGTACCGCAAAGGCGCGCTGCACCCCGTTGAACGAGGTTGCAACGGTCTCCAGCGCCTCAAGGCGCTTAATATAAAGGTCAAGCGTCTCACGACGAGCGCCGGGACGCCCGCCAGAAATAGCGTCGGCGGCAATCACCAGAAATGCCTCGACGCTTTGTGGCTCCTCGTCGTGATGATGTGCGGCGATTGCGTGGACGATCGCCGGCGACCGGCCCAGGCGTCGGGCAATATCGGCACCGATCAGGGCGTGCGGCCCCTGCACCTCGTGGTCAACCGCCTTGCCGATATCGTGGAGCAGGGCGGCTGTTTTGGCGATGTTAATATTCGCCCCGATCTCGGCGGCCATATGTGCCGCCAGCAGCGCGCACTCCAGGGAGTGCTGGAGGACGTTTTGCCCGTAGCTGGTGCGATATTTGAGCCGCCCCAGCAGCTTGATCAGGTCGGGGTGCAGACCCTGGACATTGGCCTCATAGGCCACCCGCTCGCCCTCCTCGCGCATCACGTGCTCAATCTCAACCTGGGTCTTCTGCACGATCTCCTCGATGCGCGTGGGGTGGATGCGGCCATCTTTGAGCAGCCGCGTGAGCGACACGCGGGCCACCTCCCGGCGTACCGGGTCGTGACACGAGAGGGTGACGGCCTCAGGGGTATCATCAACAATGATATCGACACCGGTGATTTGCTCGAAGGCGCGAATATTCCGGCCCTCGCGGCCAATGATCCGGCCTTTCAGCTCCTCACTGGGGAGATTCACAGTAGTAACGGTCAGTTCAGCGACATAATCAGACGCGCAGCGCTGCACTGCGAGCCCTATGATCTTGCGGGCGCTCTTATCCGCCTCGATGCGGGCGCTCTGCTCAATCTCACGGATCCGGCGAGCCGCATCATCGCGGGCCTCGCGTTCAACCTGGGCCAAAATAATCTCGCGAGCCTCCTCGCGGTTCAGTTGGGAGATGCGCTCTAGCTCGGTAACCTGTAAACCCTTAACGCGCTCGGCCTCTTGATGCAACACCTCGATCTGACGCTCGCGGTTCTGTACCTGGCGATCCCGTCGCTCAAGCCCTTCGAGCTTGCGGTCAAGGTTCTCCTCCTTCCGTTGCAGGCGTTCTTCCTGCTTCTGAACACCCTGACGGGACTCACGAATCTCCGCCTCCGCGTCATTTCGAATACGTAACGCTTCATCTTTGGCTTGAAGCAAGATCTCTTTTTGCTGGGATCGCGCCTCTTCCAAGAGCAGTCGGGACTCAGCGGCTTTCTGTTGCGCCTGCGCGTTTACGCTATTGTTGACCCACCAGACGCCCATGCCGCCGCCAATGCCCAGACCAACGATAAGGCCGAAGGCGGCCCAGAACACCTCTATCACGGTAGCCTCCTATGAAGTTTTTAAAGTGCATCACGCAGGGCGATGGCCTCTCGGGCTTCGCTCCGCTGTGCTAATCTGGGCCAGTATGGATTTCATAGCTCCATGGTATACTAATAATACTGTTCTCATCTACCGCTGTCAAGAATTTCTCAGGTTGCTACCTCAGATCGCATCTGGTATAATCGCGGTCGTTGTGTCGTATGGTCGTGCCACAACGGTGTTGCTGTTGTCCGTTACCTCGGTTTCACGATACCTGTGCGGATGTTCGCGCCGGTGGTCTGCCTCTACCACCGCAGGCTATTCCCCGCCAGCGCCCGCTTTCCAGGAGGACTCTCATGATCCGCAGCCCGTGGCGATCCCTGTTGATCGTCCTTTTGCTGCTCACATCGCTGCCGCTGCTTGCCACATGTGGTGGGCAGGGCGGATCCCTTGGCTCATCACTCTACGTTCAGAATGTGATGGCCGACCCCGCCACGTACGCCGGTAAAGAGATTACGGTCGATGGTGCCTACCTCTGGCGTCCCGGCAATCCGGGCCTCTCGGTGCTGGCCATTGGCGTCGGCACCCTCGACAATGGGCTTGACGCTCAGCCACTCGGCGATGCGATCTGGCTGGAGGGCTTCCCGGCCACACTTACCGCCAGCCTGCATAACCCCGGCGATGCTGTCTATGGCTTTGTGCGCGTCCGTGGCCAGTTTGTCTCCGGCAAGTTTGGGCCGGCCGGCGCGTATCCCTACCAGATTACCGTCAGCACTGCGGAGCCGATTGAGCAGGTACACCGGATCGAGAACGCCATAAAGGATACGCCCCCTGCCAGTGGGAAGGTTTCGTTCTTTGATCTTCAACGTACCCCCGAGAAATATAGCGGTCAGACGATCACCGTCCAGGGCTACTACTTCTGGAACTCGGTGATCTACGTCCTGGCCGAGGGCGTCTCCACCGAGGAAGATGGGGCCAGCCCGCAGCCGATGGGCATCCCGATCTGGATGGAGGGCTTCCCGCCTGATAAGTCTGTCGATCTGCACGTTGGGCCAAATAACAGTTTTGTCTGGGGCCTCGTTGAGGTCACGGGCACCTTCCAGACCGGCGGCGGGTTTGGGAAGGACGGGGCCTACAAGAGTATCTTCAACGTCACGTCGGCAACGCCGCTTAAGTAGTAAGGCATGGTTCAATCCAGCTTGACCGTTTGCCGCCGCCCAGCCCTCACCCCCAGATCCTCTCCCTCACGGGGAGAGGAGCTGGGGGTGAGGTGAGGACGAGATTCGCTAGGTATACGTCACGTGGGCGGATCGCCCTTGCTCTGTGGGGTGCCTAAGGATGTACTACTTCGTCGAGCCAATGACCGAGGACGACATCCCTGAGGTGCAGCAGATCGAGAGCCAGAGCTTCACGACTCCCTGGTCGGCCACTACCTACAAGCGGGAAATTCGCAACCGGGCAAGCTGTCGCTATCTGGTGGCTCGCTGTAGCCCCACGCCGCTGCCGCCAGATCAAGGCGCTGCGCCCCAGAGCCGCAACCTCGGCATGCTCAGCCAGATCGTCGCTGCGCTTTTCCCCCCGGCTCGTCGATCAACCCACAGTTGTCCGATTATTGGCTACGGCGGGCTGTGGCTCACTGGAGAAGATGCCCACGTCACCACTATCGCGACTGACCCGCAGTACCGTGGATTCGGCGTGGGCGAGTTGCTGCTGAATGGCCTGATCGACGCCGCCTATGAGATCCATGCGCAGATGCTCACGCTTGAGGTGCGCGTCTCGAACACGGTTGCCCAGCGGCTCTATGTGAAGTATGGCTTCCAGCCGGGTGGCACCCGCCCGCGCTACTACACCGATAACGGCGAGGACGCGCTGATCATGTGGACCGAATCGATCAGGACGCCTGAGTATCGGTCGCGCCTCTCCGAGCTGCGCCGCCACCTCCACATCCGCCTCCAGACCCAGGCCGTCCGCCGCCGATCATCGATACGGGTATTGTAGGGACGGGACGGGACGCGATGCGACGGGACGCGACGGGACGGGACGCGATGCGACGGGACGCGATGCGACGGGACGCGACGGGATGCGACGGGACGCGACGCGATGCGACGTCGCATCGCGTCCCGTCGCATCCCGTCCCTACTGCCCTCGGTCAAGAATCTCGCGGATCGTGGAGGCGATGGGGCTCTCGCGCAGGCCCGCCGGTCGTGTGTCTCCGGCGTAGATCTGTTCGGCCAGGTTGCGATGAATGCTTGCCACGCGATCTCGCCCTTGGACGCGGTCGCGGAATGCGCTGTGCCTGAGCAGCAGGGCCGCCTCGTTGGTTGGGCGCAGCTTACCGGCGTAGATCCGATGCGGCACCCGTGGCTCTAGGTTCAGGCCGTCGCAGCGGTTCATCAATTCTACATCGCGGTCGTGGCGATAGTCGGGGCTGACGGTGGACTGGCCCTGGTAGATGTCGCGGTAGTAGCTGTGTGGGAAGGTGCCGACACGGGCCAGGATTTCGTTCACCCGGCTGCGGTGGCGCTCGTTCGAGATGTGCAGGTAGTCCCAGACGACAAAGTCAACCCCGGCGGTCGCACAGGCCCGCAGGATGGCGCGCAACGTCGATTGGGTATCATTCACGTAGGGCATGATCGGCAGCAGGGCCACGCCAACCGGCACGCCCGCACGCTTCAGTTCGGTGAGCATCTCCAGGCGCATGGCCGGCGGCGGCGCCTTACCCTCCAGCTTCTCGGCCAGGTGCGGATCCATCGTGAGCAGGGTTGTCATCACGATCCCCAGGCTACCTTCATTTATGCGCTGGAACAGAGACACGTCCTCCAGCACGCTGGCGCTCTTTGTCAGCAGCAAACACGGCTGTTTATGGTCGGCGATCACCTGGAGAGTCTGCCGGGTGACCCCGTAGATCTGCTCTGCAGGCTGGTAGGGATCGCTGAGCGCGGTGATCGCGATCAGGTCGCCGCGATCAACCGCTTTCAGCTCGGCGCTGAGGCGCTGCGGCAGATCGAGGGGGATGCGAACCGTCTCGTTAAGCGGGCGATCACCGAAAAGCCAACTGTCGCAGTAGGGACAGCCGATCTCGCAGCCGGTGTAGATGCTGAGCGTGTAGGCCGACAGGAAGAACTCGTTGATCGTCGGTCGGCGCGCGCTCAGCACCGGTGCCTCGCTGGTAAAGTCGCGCAGGTAGTTTGCCATAGGGCTATTGTAGCATCTTCCATGCTGCGCCTTGCACGCCGCCATACTCCGCGCTAGAATGCGCCCCGCTATGGATCAACACTCACAAACAGTAGCCGTCGTGATCGTGTCGTATAACACCGCCGATCTGCTGCGCAGTTGCCTGACCTCCCTCGTGGGCTGCGCCCTGCCGCTGCACGTTGTCGTGGTTGATAACGCCTCGTCCGACGGCAGCGCGGCCATGGTGCGCGCCGAGTTCCCTACCATCGCGGTCATCGCCCTTAGCTCAAACCTCGGTTTCGCCAGAGGGACGAACATGGGTCTGGCGGCGCGTGGGCTGGCGGGAGAGACATACACCCTCGTCCTCAACCCCGACACCGAGGTGCAGCCGGGGGCGATTGAGGCCATGGTCGCCTTCCTGGAGGCCCACCCGCGTGTGGGGATGGTTGGCCCGCGTCTGCTCAACCCCGACGGCTCGCCGCAGGCCGCAGCCTTCCGCTTCCCCACGCCGCTGATGACCGCGCTTGATCTCTTCCCTCCCGGCGAGGTGCTACCCGGTCGGCTCTCTGGCTCCTGGTGGCACGGGCGCTACCCGCACGAAGGCGGCACCGACCCGTTCCCCATCGATCATCCCCTGGGGGCGTGTATGCTGCTGCGGTCTGAGGTGATCGCGCAGGTGGGCGGGCTCGACGAGGGCTACTTTATGTATAGCGAAGAGATCGAGTGGTGCTGGCGAGTGCGTGCGGCGGGCTGGGCGATCTGGCAGGTGCCTGTGGCGCGGGTCGTCCATGTGGGCGGGGCCGCAACCCGGCAGTTCCGCTGGAGAATGCTGGTGGCCTTGTACCGCAGCCGGGCGCGCTTCGCCGCCAGCCACTATGCGCCCGCTCAGCGGCTGGCCCACACGATCATAGTGCGAGCGGGTATGACCCGCGCCGCGCTGCGCGCCTGGCGCGACTACGCCGACGGTCGACTCCGCCGCGACGAACTGCGCGCCCACCTGCTGGCCTATGGCGAGATTTCGCGATTTTAGATTGTGGATTGTGGATTTTAGATTGTGGATTTTAGATTGTGGATTGCCAATCTAAAATCCACAATCTAAAATCCACAATCTAAAATCCACAATCTAAAATCCACAATCACAATGGTTGCATCAACATCGCTCCAATGCTATAGTACACTTATACGCGGCGGCGCTGGGCGATACTCGCTCACACGCGCCGCTGAAAGATCGCGGCGGTTTTCCGATGATGAGCAGTTTGAGGTGGCCCTGGGAAATTTCCCGGTGCTGTGTTCCGCTGCAAGGCCCTGGTCACTGGTAGTACAAACCTATTCTGACGTCTGGCGTGACGACTGGTGGTAATGATTGGCCGCCGATGAGATTGATCATATAGCCCTTGCGCCGAGCAGATCGGTTCCTTCCTACCTCATGGCGATATGGCTCCCTCCCCCTATCGCGCCCCCACGACCAGGGTTCTGCACTGCGGGCTGGCCCCGAAGCATTTCCTCGCCTGCCTCACCCGACACCAAATCTATAGGAGTAAAACGTACTAGCAATGTCGTACGAGAACAGGCGACCTGATGTCGCGGTCTTTATCGACTTCGAGAATGTCTATGTGAGCGTGCGCGATAAGCTCAACGCGAACCCGAATTTCGAAGCGATCATGGACCGCTGTAGCGACCTTGGCCGTGTGGTGATCTCCCGTGCCTATGCCGACTGGTATCGTTACCCGCGTGTGACGAGTGCGCTCTACGCAAATGCGATTGAGCCGATCTATGTAGCAACGTACTATTACGATAAGGACATGGGCCGGACCGGGCGGGCGATCAAGAATAGCGTCGATATGAACCTCTGTATCGATGCGATGAAGACGCTTTTTACCAACACGAATATCTCAAAATTCGTACTTGTGACGGGCGACCGTGACTTTATCCCGCTGGTGAATTCGATCCGTCAGCAGGGCAAAGAGGTCTATGTGATCGGGATCGGCGGGGCCGCCAGCACGCATCTGGCCCAGAGCGCCGATGAGTTTGTTTTCTATGAGCAGCTTGTCGGCAGGCAGCCGGGCGGCTCCGCTGCGGCAACCGCGATTGCCAACCGCTCTACCGAACTGAACCGGGGGGTTGAGGTACTCTACGAACACGTCTCCCACGCCGCTCCGGTTTATCACGCCGCTCCGGTTGCTCCGCATGCCCCGGTTGTCTCGGTCGCCCCGATGCCCCCCGCTACTCCGGCTGAGTCGGATATCTATACGGTGTTGGTCGAGGCGATCCATCTGGTGCGCAAGCGTGGCTATGTCTCGACGCTCGGCTCGATCAAGCTGGTGATGAAGGAGTTGATGGGCGGTGACTTTAAGGAGAGTCGCTACAAGGACATGGGCGGGCGACCGTTCGCCAAGTTCAAGGACTTTGTGATCGACGCCGAGAAGCGCGGCAAGGTACAGATCTTTACCAACGGTACGGTGAACGAGGTGTTCCTGCCCGGCGAGGATGCGCTGAAGCTGTCGCAGTTCGCCGCCGCCCTGACGGAGGAGCCAGCCGTGGAGCCGGTGTCCGATACGGTTGTTTCGCCGACCGGGCGTAAGGATTCGCGAAAGCCTGCGCCAGCCCCGGTTGCCGAGACTCCCGCCGCCGCTGCCGGTCGCCGTCGTCGTCGCCGCTCGCGCCGTGGCCAAGGCGGTGGTACCACCGCTGAGATCTCCTCGGTGCTAGATGACGTCGAGCTTGAGAGCGACAACCTTCTTGATCTGGAGTTGACGCCCCCGATCCTTGACGATGAGCCGATGCTGTCTGACCCCGTCGCCTATATGGACGAGTTACGCGCCATCGACGAGCGTGAGGCGATCACAGCGATTGAAGTCATCACCGAGGAGCAGACGGAAGATGAACTGGCCTCGGCGGGCATGCCTGCCGATGAACTGCTCGATGAGCTTGATGAGGAGTTTGCGACACCTGTCGCCGAATCCGAGTTTGTGTTCGAGCTTGCGCCTGTGAGTGTGCAGGAGTCGGATGATCTGGCCTCGGCGGGTATGCCTGCCCGCGAGTTGATCGGTGAGCTTGAGACGAACGTGGCTGTCGCCGAGGAGTCGGAGTTCGTGGCCGAGGATGTCGAGGAGATTGAGGATGTCGTCCTCGCGCCGATTGACTTCAGCGACGAGGAGTGGGCTTTCTTCAGCACGATGATGCGTGGCTTTAGCAAGCCGGTGTCGTTCCAGCAGATCTTCGATGCGCTCCGTGGCCTGCGCAAGGATCAGAGCCTTACCCGGACGAACGAGCAACTGCGCACGATGGTGAAGCAGGCTATCAATAACGAGTTGCTTGAGCGCAGCGGTAGGGGCAAGCGGGTCTATTACGCCCTGAAGTCTGAGGGCTAGATACGGGAGGGATGGGGAGGACGAAATCCTTCCCATCCCTCTCTTTTTGAGTCTTTCGGTTATGATCATCAAAATTTGTGGCCTGCGAACTGCCGAACACGCATGTATTGCCGCTGAGGCGGGCGCTGATATGATCGGACTCGTGTTTGCGCCCAGCCGTCGGCAGGTGAGTGTGGCTGTCGCCACCGAGATCGCCGCCGCCGTGCGCCGCCTGCCCCTCCCTCGCCCTCAGATTGTCGGCCTCTTCGTCAACGCGCCGGTCGCTGAGATCAACGCCGTGGCGGAGGAGGTCGGCCTCAACCTTGTGCAACTCAGCGGCGATGAGTCGTTCGCCGATACGCTGGGCATTCGTCTACAGATCATCACGTCGATCCGCATGGACGGATCAAAGCGTGAGGCTGAGTGGATCGGGGCGGGGGTGCGGCTACTGGTTGATGCCCATGTGTCAGGAGCCTACGGCGGTACTGGCACCCGCGCCGACTGGCAGCGGGCTGCCGATTTGGCGCGGCGTGTCCCGCTGATCCTGGCGGGCGGGCTCGATCCGACGAATGTTGCCGAGGCTATTGCCCAGGTGCGCCCACTAGGCGTGGATGTGAGCAGCGGGGTTGAGGAGGGCGGGGTCAAGAGCGCGACGAAGATCCGGGCGTTTATCGCCGTCGCACGCGGGACACCTGGCCTGTGAGGGGTGATCGTGCGGCGCTGACCGCCCTTGGCACGGCTATCGGCCTCGCCAGTGCTGCATGTGGCGTGCGCTGGATTTTCCTGCGGCTCCGGCGTGTTATCCTCGTCCCCACGCGCCACCGCACCCCGCCGATTGGTCCCGCCGAAATCGCGCCGCGCCAGCGGCGGATCGTGGTCAGCGACCTGCACCTCGGCGGCGGGGATCGGCTGGACGATTTTGATGACGACCTGGCCTTTGCTGAGTTTGTTGACACCTACGTGTGCCGCGACGAGCCGACCGACCTGATCCTGGCCGGTGATACGGTAGAATTCCTCCAAGTGCGCCTGCCCGACCTTGACGACGATGACTGGTCGGAGCAGGCCGCCGAGCGGCGGATTGCGACGATCATCGCCGCGCACCCCCTGGTTTTTGCGGCACTGGCCCGTTTCGTCACTGGCCCTGAGCGCCAGCTCACAGTGCTGATTGGCAACCACGATTTTGAACTGCACTACCCGGCGGCTAAGGCCCGCCTCGCCGCCGCCGTTGGTCTGTCCCTGGGCGACCCACGGCTGCGCTTCGGGGTAAGCTACCACGGCGGCGGGGTTTACCTGGTGCATGGCAACCAGTTCGATGCCTGGAACCGCTTCGTCTACTTCGACGGGATCAGCGAGCCGTTCGAGGTGGTGCGCGGCACCCAGTTGGTGAAGGAGGTCATCAACGATCTGGAGGACGACACGCTCCAGATTGCGCCGCTGATCGATAACGTCAAACCGACATCGGCCTTTTTCTGGTATCTATTGGCCCTGCCGAGGCTGCGCAACAAAGCGTCGCGGCAGTTCTTTCTGCGCGGGGTGACGGGCTTCCTCCAGGTGGTGGCGTGGCCAAGCCCGCACCAGATGCCGATCACCGGGCGCGGGCCGGGCGGGCTGCTCAGCGCACCCATCTTCCTTGGCCTCTGGGCCTGGGTGGCGAACCTGCGCCGTCAGCGCGTGGCCCGCCAGCGCAAACTGGCCCGTCAGGTGAGCGAGGTGGCCGGCGATCTCCCCCCGCCCGACCAGGTGATCGCCCAGGTGCAGATCGAGGCCACCCGCCAGATCCGCCGCGAGATGCGCAGCTTCAACAACGCATATGCCCGCGAAATGCTGCGGATCGCCCGCCAGCCCGAGCATTGTAACGACCGCGTCTTCGTCTGTGGGCACACCCACCAAGCCCTTGTCGTGCCCCTTGGCGCGGGGCAGACCTACGTCAACACGGGGACGTGGACAGAGATTATCCATGATGTGGCCGCGATGATCCGCCAGGAGCAGCGATTTCCTTTTTTGGAAATTACCTATCCCGAGGGGGACGTGCCACAGAGTTGCCTGCTGGTGTGGCTGGACAGCGACGATCCGCCGCAGCCGTGGCAGAACGGATCGGCAATGGAGCGCCGCCGTAGGAAAATTCGGTTACAATAGTCGTAGTACCCTGGCTGTGCCGCTCTGGCCCTGGGGTGAGTTGTACTGTACCTGAAGGGTTTTATTCTATGAAGAATCTGTTTCGGATCGTTGGCGTCGCTGTTTTTGTCGGTGTGGCTGTCCTGATCTTCCGCGCCCTGCGCCAGTATCGTGAGGACAGCGTGTTTGACCTGGCTCCAGCCGCCGCCGGTGGCGGGCAGAAGCGCAGCATCAGCCCCGAGTTGCTGAGCATCCTGGCTGACCCGGCCGACAAGGGGCCGATTGAGCTGCTGACCGACGGCGCGGGTAAGGAGTGGCTGGTGAATCGCCGCAACGGCTACCGCTACCCGGTCGAGGACGGCATTCCGATCATGCTGCTCGAAGAGGGTGAGAAGAATAAGGACGAGGGTCTGATCCAGAAGTAGGGTTGCGGCAACAGGCGACAGAAGGGAGAGTTATCACGGGAGGGTATCCTCCCGTGATAACTCTCCCTTCTAGAATGTTGAGAGGGCGAATCTTGTCTACCACTGAAACGACACCGGCGGCGGGCCGCTTCGGCCCCTATGGCGGGCGCTATGTCCCTGAGACGCTGATGCCAGCGGTGACGGCCCTAGAGGCGGCCTATCGCGAAGTTCAGGGCGACCCGGCTTTCTGGGCCGAGCTTGATGAACTCCAGCGCACGTACACCGGACGCCCGACGCCCCTGACCTACGCCCGGCGGCTCAGCGCACAGCTTGGCGGCGCGCAGATCTACCTCAAACGCGAGGATTTGGCCCACACTGGCGCGCATAAGATCAACAACGCCCTCGGCCAAGGTCTGCTTGCCAAGCGCATGGGGAAGCGCCGGATCATCGCCGAGACCGGGGCGGGCCAGCACGGCGTGGCCAGCGCCACCGTCTGTGCCCTGCTGGGCATGGAGTGCGTGGTCTACATGGGCGTGGACGACATGGCCCGGCAGAGCCCGAACGTCTTCCGCATGCGCCTGCTTGGAGCGGAGGTGCACGGCGTGGAGAGCGGCTCGCGCACGCTGAAGGACGCGATCAACGAGGCCATGCGCGACTGGGTGACGAACCCGGACAGCTACTACCTACTCGGCTCAGCCCTCGGCCCGCACCCCTACCCAACGATGGTGCGTGACTTCCAGCGCGTGATCGGCCAGGAGGCCCGCGCCCAGATGCTCGCGCAGGTGGGGCGTCTACCCGATGTGGTGGTGGCCTGCGTGGGCGGCGGATCAAACGCCATCGGGATCTTCCACCCGTTTTTGGACGATGCCAGCGTGGCTCTGCGCGGCGTGGAGGCGGGCGGGCGCGGTCAGAAGCTAGGCGACCACGCCGCCCGCTTCCTCTCGGCCCTCCCTGGCGTCCTCCAGGGCACCTACTCGTACGTCCTCCAGGATGAGAACGGCCAGATCGCCCTGACCCACTCGATCTCGGCGGGCCTCGACTACGCCAGCGTTGGGCCTGAGCACGCATGGTTGCACGACACCGGGCGCGCCGTTTACACCTCCGCCGACGATGAGGAGGCGCTCGACGCCTTCGAGACTCTCTCGCGCAACGAGGGGATCATCCCGGCACTGGAGAGCGCCCACGCCATCGCCGAGGTGATCAAGCTGGCCCCGACCATGCGGCCCGACCAGATCATCCTGGTGAATCTCTCTGGGCGCGGCGACAAGGACATCTTCACGGCGGCTGAGGCCCTGGGC
>Ga0194060_10001290_pt1 | contig 17892 bp, 12 predicted proteins | sample SepL225m_MetaG_FD_163427 | JGI IMG/M metagenome (GOLD analysis project Ga0194060, IMG submission 163427) | Anoxic zone freshwater microbial communities from boreal shield lake in IISD Experimental Lakes Area, Ontario, Canada - Sep2016-L222-5m | ecosystem: Environmental > Aquatic > Freshwater >...
GGATAATGCGTTGTCCCCCCCCGCTTGCGGGGGGGCTAGGGGGGGTGATCGGCGAGAGCCTTTCTGCGAAGATATACTACAGTTGTAGTTTGAATTACCCCCCCTAGCCCCCCCGCAAGCGCATGGGGATAATGCGTTGTTCCCCCCCGCTTGCGGGGGGGCTAGGGGGGGTGATCGGCGAGAGCCTTTCTGCGAAGATATTTACAACTGTAGTACTATTGCGGCGTAATCTGCACATCGTCAAAGGCGACCTTGCTATGACTGGCAAGCAGCCCAACGTAGCCACTGACATAGGTGAGCTTCACGTCCTTGGCGATCTCGTTCCCGTCCAGGCTGAAGGTCGCGTTGCCGCCCGCCACACTGATGCCGAAGGTATGCCACGCCCCGTCGTTGCCGTCGGGCACGGGGGCGTTGCCCTCGAAGACGAAATTGCCGCCATCATCAAAGTGGCCCCACTGGAGTGCCTTGCCGCCCTGGGTGTAGTTGATCATCTGGCTGCGACTCTTGCTGTCGCGCTGAGCCATGTTGAAGTAGAGCCCCGCCCCGATGTCACCGTCAATCCGCTGGAGGCGCACCGTAGCCGTGAAGCTGTCGCTCTGGAAAGGCGTGACACTCCCCAGATCGGAGCCAGTCAGGTCGGTTTGCTGGTAGGTTCCCTGGATGTTTTGCCAGGTACCGCTCAGCACCTGCCATCCCTTTGTATCGCCATCGGCGAAGTCGTCAGAGAACCCGGCAGAGGTCGTGAGTACAGCGGTGGCAACCACCGGCGGTGCTGTCGTCCCCGCTATTTCTGGCAGAACGCTCACCTGAACACTATCAAAGTCCACTTTTGTCATTGATGTAAGCAGCCCAACATGACCAGCCTGACTCACATTCGTGATCGTGGCGATCTCCGTCCCATCAAGCGCAACCACACTAGAACCAGCATGAGTGACCAAGCTAAGATCGTGCCACTGCCCATCGTTGATCGGCTTGGCAACGGCAAGGCCGCCTTGATAAACATAGGCACCCTTATCGTCGTAGCGCCCCCAGCGCAGAAAGCCACCACTCTGGTCGAAGTCTACGTTCTGCGCACCGGCGCGGCTGGTCGTACTCGGCGCGTTGTAGACAAACCCGCCACCCATCTGCCCGTCACCCAGCCGCAGCTTCGCCGCAAAACGGTAGTTCGTTTGCGGATCCACATTCATCATGCTGATAAAGTCATAGCCCGTGTTATCGCTCTGGCTATAAATACCATTGGCAATGCCCCAACTGCCGGAAAGCGGCAACCAGACGCTTGGGGCACCGCCGCTCTCGTCGAAGCCTGTGGAGAGCAGCGATTGCCCGTCCGGTGCGGCGGTGCCTGCGGTAGCAGGTGCGGCGGTGGCCTTAGCGACAGGTGCGGTAGTAGCTCCGGCAGCGGATGCCGCAGTGGCTCCAGCGGCAGGCGCGGCAGTGGCCGCCGGAGCCGCCGCCGCTGCGCCGTTATCGATGAGCAGCCCCGGCGCGGCGCTCACATAGCGGTAGTAGGCCGGGTCGGCAGCGCGGCCCACGGGTACCGAAATTGCCTCCTGCGCACCGGGGGCGGCCCCGTAGTCAATCACCCAGGTCAGTGTCTCACGCGAGGACAGCTTCGCCAGACGCTCGGCAAACGGCCCAAGCTGAGCCACGGCCCACGAGCGGACGCGAACTTGATCGGCCAGATTGGTGCGGGTGTAGAGCAGAACCCGGTCGCCCGGCAGATATGATCCCGAGGAAATCTGCACCTCGCCGGAGCGACCTACTGCGCGGGCAATATCCCAGGCCAACGCCTGGCCCGGCAGGATCTGAGCCGGGGCCGCAGGCTGGAGCGCACGCAGCGCGCTCACCCCGCCGAGGGCGAGGGCACCGAGCAGCACGGCGCTCACCAGAAAACGGGGTAGGCGCAGCCCACTGCACCACACCCAGATCTGTTGTAGTGGTCGTCGAATGATCATCATTATCTCCAGCGGGGGCATTCATCCCACAAAATACCAGTGCGAAAACATGATGGCGAAATATGTTGTCAACGGGAGAAAGACCCCTAGCACCAGCCGATCAACCCAGCTACGGCGGCCCCAGACAGCCAGGAGCAAAAAGCAGGGAATCAGCATCAGGACGTAGCGGGCCATACTGCCAATCGAACCGGTACTCAGCGGGGCGTAGAAGGTCAGGGCAGCGTAGATGCCGTAGGCCGGACGTAGTTTGATCACCGCCAGCAGCACCAGCGGGGCGAAACCGAGGGTCGCCAGCAGGTTCAACAGCGTTAGGGTGTTGATCTGTCCGACCCAGATATTGTCGCCCAGATTGAGGTTTGTCTTAATATTCGTCAGAATATTCAAAATACTGCCCGCTCCGGTCGAGCGGCCCCAGCTCGCTTGAGCGTGGATGAATCCGAGTGGATCGCCGAACGTCAGGCTGAGGAAGGCCATATAGGCCACCAGGCCAATCGGCACATAGCAGGCAGCCAGCAGGCTCGGCCAGCTTGCGAATACCACCCGCACCTGTCGGCCCATGTGATCTCGCCACAGCCGAGCGGTGGCCGCCGCCGTCGCTCCGAGCATGCGCTCGGGCCGCAGGCGCAAACCCTGCTGGCTCAGCCCTTCGAGTGCGATCACGGCGGCCAGGAGTACGCCGGTGTTGCGGGTTGCGGCGGCCAAAGCGCCCGCCGCCGCTGCCCACTCCCACATGCGGCGGCCCGAGAAGTAGAAGGTGGCGCAGACCAGAGCGATAAACAGGCTCTCGGTGTACATCGCCGCGCAAAAGATCGTCGAGGGTGCGGCGGCCAAGTAGAAGACCGCCCGCGCCGCCGTCTCGTCATCGAACTCGCGGCGGGCCAGCCCGTACAAGAAACCGAGGGCGGCCAGAAACGCCACCTGCGAAACGACCACGCCCGCTACAAAAATATTCCCCGTCAGAGCGGCGACGCCCTTGACCAGCAGCGGGTAGAGCGGGAAGAACGTCACCGTCCCCTGCACACCAGTTTGCACGTCGCCGATGGTGTAGCCATGCTCGATAATGCCGACATACCACCAGCTATCGTGGCGGATCAGGCCATCGAGTACGATGTTATCCGAGATGGCGTAGCCAAAGGTACCGCTCGGCATCGGGATGGCTGCTGACGAGAGAAAGATCACCAGCAACAGCAGCAGTCGGGTGGTGAGGAAGATCGCCAGCACCACGGCGACGGCCCGCAGGTCGATGGCGCGTAAGAGGCCAGCCAGCCGCGTGCGCCGTCCGCCGCCATCATCGGCGAGGGGAAAGTCAGAGCTGCGCATGGCTACTTTCCCCCCTGGCCCATCTGCTCGGCGCGTGGGTTGGCGGCCATGCCATCCTGCCAGATCGCATACGCCCCGCTGTTGGCGGCGTCGGCGGCGCGGCTGGTGATCACCAGTTGGTGGTAGTTGCGGGCGGTAAAGTCGTAGTAACGCACCGAGATCGCTATCGTTTCACCGGGCGGCACCGCGTCGAGTTTCGGGCCAAACGTCCCCATCAAAAAGATCGCCCAGTCGCGCACGCCCTGGTCAGCCGGCTTATCGGGCCAGGCATTCGGCCCGTGCAGCAGTTCCAAACTGATGATCGCACCAACGCCGGGGATGTAGGCACCAGCGGCCTGCTCGGCCTCGCTATCGCGCAGCGACGGCAGGATCTGAATCATCTGCTCCTGGGCCGGGTTCCCTGGGCGCGACGCCTGCGCCCCCGCGATCTGCCACATCAGCAGGAGTGTCGCCAGGGTCGCTACGCCGAGCAGCAGCGTGCGCCAGCGGCGGCGGATCAGCGGCCACGCACGCCCTAGGCCCCTCACCCCCTGCCCCTCTCCCTCAAGGGGAGAGGGGAGATCTCGCAGCGCAACAACTCCGGCCCCCCCTCTCCCGCTCAGGGCGAGGGGGCTGGGGGGTGAGGGCACGCGCCGTCCTGCCAGCCGCCAGTCCCAGCCGATGAGGGCGGCGAGCAGTACGGCCATCAGCACCACCTGCACCACTACTACTTGGTACAGGCTAGCGTGGAAGATCCACAATCCGACGACCTGGGCCACCCCGGCGACCACCACCAGCGCGCTCCCGCCGCCGTCGCCAATCGCCAGCCGGTAGTTGATCACCACATTGGACAGGGCGTAGAACATGGTGGCCGCCGCGTAGAGCCAGAGTAGCGGCGCAATCGGTAGGTAGGCCGCGCCGAAGAGCAGTTGCACCATCAGATCGGGGAAGATCAGCGCCGCGCCGATCACCGCCAGAGACGCCGCCGCGACCAAGGCCAGGCCGAGCCAGAGTAGATTTCGGTGCGGTTCGCCGCGCTGATGCCGCTGGGCCGCAATCGGGAACGTCGCTGCGACCACCGAAAGCGTGGCGAAGAAGACCACTCGCCCGATCAGGGCGAGGGCCGCGTAGTGACCGGCCTCGGTAGACGGGAAGAAGTGCTTGACGATCAGGATGTCGCTGTTGTTGATCAGCACCTGGCCCACGAGGGCCGCGACCACCGGGCCAGCGAAGGCCGTGATCGCCCGCCGATCTGCGGCGATAAGCTGTGTCCCGGCAGCCCGCCGGGGCACTCCGCCCAGCGGCCAGGCTGCTGCCAGCCATGCCGCCACCAGCGAGAGGGTGACTCCGGCGACCGCACCGTTCACCGACCAGCCCAGAGCCACCAGGGCTATCGCGAAGATCAGGCGCGCCCACATCTCAACTTGGTAGCTAAGCGCCAGCGCCGTAAAACGGGTTGAACCCTGGAGTACGCCGCGATCAATGCCTTGGGCGTAGTAGAACGGTAGCCCGAGGCCGAGGATCACAAAGGGCCACGCCGATGTGGTTTGAAAGAACTGCTGCCAGAAGGGCGCACCGATGGCGAGGACAGCCAGGGTTGCGCCGCCCAGCCCCCAGGCCCAGCGACCCAGCCACGCCCGGATGCGCTCTACCCGCGCCGTATCGCCTTCGGCGGCGTACATCGCCGAAAACTTGGCGCTGATCGTCTGGAGCGTGGCCGTGATCAGGGTGACAATCAGGAATGCGGTGATCATCAGGCTGAGGTCGGCAAAGGCCGCCGGCCCCATCCAGCGCCCAAGCACCAAGTTGAACAGGTAGTTGCCCGCGTTGACAATCGTCATGCTGGCGAGCAAGAGCGCACCGCCACCGATCATGCCGCCCTGACGTGGGCGTGACGCGAGTTCCGCGAAGTACTCAAAGTTCTGGAGACTACGTGTGCGCAGTTGGCAGAACTGGTCGCGGATGGCCGCACTGGCGGTGTGGCGCTGTTCCCAGGCCACATCAAGCACTGCAGGCAGTCGTCCCGCCTCCAAGTCAGTCAGCGACACGTTCATCGCCCCCTGGCCGACCTCGGCCAGAAAGCTGCGCACCTTGACCTCATAGTCGATGCCAACCATCGCCACACCCCGGATTGCCGCGAAAATCAACCCGTGCAGGCGTGCGCTCAGTACCACGTCGGCATGGCTGATCACCGCCAGGGCGGCCTGTGGCGTCTCCGGCACCAGCACCTCGGCGGCGCTGGCGTGGCGCATCTGGGCCAGCACGGCTCGCGCCACCACCAGGTCGTCGTACTTGGCAGCGTAGCCGGTCTGGAAAGGCACGATCTGCACGCGCACGCCATACGCCTCAACCAGATGGTCACAGGCTGCGGCCAATGCCGTCACCTGGGTGGCGCTGAGCGAGTAACGCGGGATGACAACCGCCGTCGGGCCGGTCGCTGGATCCGGTGCGCCTGCCGAATCCGCCACGTCTCCATCGCCCAAGCAGAAAACCAGGTCAGCGGTCGTGTGGATCGGTCGGCGCACGCCAATCTGCACCAGCAGATCATGCGACTCGCGGTCACGCACACAGATCAGGTTCGTCAGATTTGCGGCGCGACACGACAGCCAGCGGTAAAGCGGGTGGCTGAGCGGGCCGATGCCAACGCCAAGCATCGCGGTCGGTCTCCCGAACAACCGGGCGAAGATCAACACCAGGAAGATCCGCAGGAAGTAGAGCAGCCGCGCAAACGTGCCGCCCTCGATCTCTTTCAGCAGACTGCCGCCGCCAAAGACAACCGCATCGGAGCTATAGAGGGCGCGTGGGCGGCGAAATTGCGGCCAGGCGTTATAGGTCGCCACCACATCGACGCCATAACGCCGGCGCGTCTGCTCGGGCTGAGCCGAGTTGACCACTAAATGTGACGCACGCAGGTGCGCGAGGCACACCTCCAGCAGCGCATCGTCGCCAAGATTGTTCTGGCCGTAGGCCCCGAGCATCAGAATTTGTTGTAGCGCCATGATACCTCACCGAGATCGCGGGGCTGGAGGGTCAGGGCTGGGTGGAGAGGTTTGAAGCTGTTGAACCATACCCAGCAGGCGATCCACCGCCGCAATCAGATCATGCGAACTGGCGGGCTTCGTGAGAAATCCGTCGGTACCGGCTGCCTCGGCGGCGAGGCGATCCTGCTCCTGCCCGCTTGCCGTGAGCATAAGTTGTCGGACTCGACGTGTTCCTTCGTTGGCGCGGATGTTGTTCAGCAGCGTGATTCCGTCCATCTCGGGCATCTGGAGGTCAGCAATCACGAGATCAACCACCTGCACCGCCAGAAGTTCGAGAGCCTCACGCCCGCCTGCTACGGCGAGTACGGTGTGACCTGCACGCCTGAGCGTGTACCCAAGCAGGTGTCGACTCACTGCCGAGTCATCGACGACAAGAATGGTAGCCATGACACGGCTCCCTTAAAAATCGGTGAGGGCCGCCTCGGCCGTGTCGGCCATGGTGAACACACGGTCGAACTTCGTGAGCTTAATAATGCGGCGGGCTGCTTCCTCGGTGGGCCAGACGAGGCGCACATCACCGCCCTGATCGCGGGAGCGTTTGAGCAGGCGTACCAAGACGGCCATGCCGGCGCTGTCGAGAAAGGGGACGTTCGTGAGATCGAGGACGAATCGCCGCGCACCGCCCTCAAGCTGCTGGTCGAGGGCAGCCCGCAACTCGGGCGCGTTGAAGGCGTCGATGCGCTGACGCGGTGCAACGACGACGGTTCGGACAATATGTTCGCTGATGTTGAGATCCATCGTGCGCTATCTCTCCATGTCAGGGATAGGCCAGGGAGATTCGCTTTCCCTGAACCCTTCCCACCTAAAGATGTTTGATAAGTTGCCAGGTGTTGCCGTCTGCGCACCGGGCGTAGGCGACATCGTCCATTAGGCTGCGGGCCAGGAATAGGCCGTAGCCGTTGATCTGGACATCCTCAAGATCTGGCTCCGCCACCGCCGTGGGGTCGAAGGCAATCCCGGTATCACGGATCGCGATCAGCAGACGGCGAGGGTCTGAGGCGAGCATCACGACCACGTCCACACGCCCTCCGGGCGCATCACCGTAGGCATGCGCAACGATGTTGGCGAAAATTTCGTTCACAGCGAGTTCGATGTTGTAGGCCGTGACGCGCGGTTCTGCAATCCCCTCGATGCGCTCGATGAAGGCGTTAAGGCAGGCACCGAGTACATTCAGGTACTTATTGGCTGCGGGAAGATCGAGCCGGAGGGCATCACTGTGCAGTTCCACTACGCAATCCCCTTGATGACGATCAGTGTCTGGTCGTCCTCCTGTGTCTGTCCAGCCGTGAATCCGTCAATGGCACCGTATAACCCGTAGGCAATCACCTGGGCTGGCTGGTCGGCGAACTCGTCCACGATCTCAAGCAGCCGCTCGTAGCCAAACATCGTGCCATCAGGGTCGCGAGCCTCATTGAATCCGTCCGTGGTGATAACCAGCAGCGCGCCAGGAGCGAAGGCCAGGGTGTAATCTTCACTCAAGCTGATCGGCAGCACCCCAATCGGGACACCGTCCGCCTCTAACATCTGCGCCCGTCCGCCCGGTGCTCGATAGATCACCGGCGCGTGGCCGGCATTGGCGTAGCGCATCAGCCCGTGATCTGGCTCGTACTGGGCGACAAATGCGGTGGTAAACGAGTCGAGCAAGGTCAGATCGTCGTACAGATCATTGTTGGTGCGGCTCAGGATGGAGGCGGGTGTGGCGTCGGGTAAAAAACGGGCGGCGCTGCGCGCTGCGAAGCGAACCATGCCCATAATCATTGCCGCCGAGACGCCTTTACCTGAAACATCACCGAGTATCAGCATCACGGATCGGTCAGACTTGGCCACAAAGTCATAGAAGTCGCCGCCCACCTGGAGCGCTGGCCGTGACTCGGCGTAGATGTCGAGGGTTGACACGCGGGGCCGTGTATGCGGGAGCAGTTGGAGTTGCACCCGTCGTGCGACTTCCATCTCGGTCTGGAGCCGCGCCTGATCGAGCGTCTCTTGGTAGAGCATGGCGTGTTCAATGTGTGCACCGGCCTGCTCGGCAATGGCACGGGCCAGCTTGAGGTCTGGCGCAGTAAAGCCGCCCTCCCGGTTGATCAGACCAAGTGCCCCTCGGATGCCCCCTCGAATCTGGATGGGCATGAGGCAGAGGTTCGTGATCCCCTCGGGTAATGCCGAGTGCGGGGCGCTGAGCAGCAAATCTTCCCCTCGCTGCTCGGCGATTCGAATGTACATATTCACGGCGTACTCGTCGATCAGATCCTCTGGGTACTGCACCATGGTCGGCCCCACACAGAGCACGGCACCCTGGACACAGACGAGCCGGGTCGCCTCACGGGCTAGATGGCGCAGGATCTCGCCGACGCCGAGGTGGCTGCGGGTTGCCTTCGTAAGGTCGTACATCGCCAGCAGCAGATCCTGGGTTTCTACAAGTTGACCAGCCATCTGCTCAAGATCGCGCTCACACTGTAGCTCGTGGGCGTGCAGACAAGACTCAGCGTCGGTTCGACTGCACGGCTCAATAGCGATTCCGCCCGGCATGCTGTGGATGGATGGGGCGACAACTGCCTCCGTAATCTGTCGTGTCATCTGGGCGAGTACTGGAAGCATCACCACACCTCACCGAGTAAAAGAAGCGACGGCCTCAGCTTCGGTCGCGAAAATCTCAAAGGCGCGGTGCATGCGGGTCAGTTCAAAAATAACCCGCACGGGCTGCTGGAGGGCACAGAGCCGTAGGTCGCCATCGCGCTGGCGACAACGCTTCATGCCGCCGGCCAGTGCCGCCAGCGCACTTGAGTCGATGAAGGTGACATCGACGAGGTTGACGACAATCTGGGGCGCGGGCAGCCGTCCGTACCACTCAATCACCGCAGGTGCCACGTGCGCGTCGAAACGCCCATGCAGATCTAGGACGCCGACATTGCCGATGGAGCGGGTGTTCAAAGCCATGATGATCTTCCTTGATGATGTTAGGCATGTTTCAAAATGGGCACATTCAGCTTTACAGTCTTGCGATGAGGCGATGAGGCGATGAGGCGATGAGGCGATACGGAGCGCCTCACCGCGTCATCGTTTCGTCGCTGAATTGTCACGCTGGTTTGAACCATGCCTTAGGCATGGTGCAGATCTGGCGATCTCAACGTGATGGCTCCACAGCGACGCGATGAGGCGATGAGGCGATACCATCGCCTCGTCGCCTCGTCACCTCATCGCCGAACTGTCAAGCTGAATTGAGACATGCCTTATCGCTTGACAAATTCGCGGCGGCGGGCCGCACGGCGGGCATTGCGAACCGTGAGTACGTTCTGTGCGTGCAGGATGTACCACTCCACCACCTCCGCCATCGGCAGGCCACAGGCGGCAAGGTAGTTCTGTGTCCCCATGGCGCGCCGCCGCGCCGGGTCATCGAGCAGACGCGCAAGGGCTTCGGCCAGGCTCTGCGCGTTCTCAGGCGCGAAGAACTCGCCGGTGTATCCCTCCTCGGCGATCAGTTCGGCCAGATCTCCCAGGCGCGGCAGAACAACGGCCCGCCCGTAGTTGCCAGCTTGGTGCAGCACTCCTGAGCTACCGGTGGTGCTGGTGTAGGGGAAGACCACCACGCCCGCATCCTGGAAGATCCGGGGCACGTCCTCTTCGGCGACGTAGCCGGTGAAGCGTAGCCCGGCCAGATCGACGTTGGCGAGGCGCACAGCCTCAAGGTACCCATGCGCGTTGGGGCTATCGGTGCCAGCAATGACGAGCTCAAGGTCGCGGCGCGTCTCACGTAACAGCCGAAATGCCTCCACCAGCGGTTCGATCTTCTTGTAGGTGCCAAACTTGCCAAAAGTCATGATCTGGAGCGGGCCGGGCGGTGGCTCAAACGACGGGGGCGGAGCCTCATCGAAGGCACCGTGCGGGGCGAGCAGCACGTTCGTTGCCCCGTACTTGTGTTCAAGGATCTCCACGTAGCGCGGGATGGTCACGGCCAGCAGATCGGCGCTCAGCAGTGCCCGCGTGGTAATTGCACCAAAGGTTCGGATGAGGCGCTCGACCAGCGGGTTGGCTCCAAAGCCGGCGCTCTTCAGATCAACCGTCTCCATAATGTTGTGCAGCAGCACAATCGTCGGGATGCCAACAGCGCGGGTCATTGCAGGGGCGAGGAGGCCCAGGGCCGCAGATGGCTTGGAGCTGCCGAAGGAGGCGAACTGGATGTTAAAGAGGACGATGTCGGGCGCGAGACTCCGTGCGGTGCGGACGATGCGCAGCGCGTTGTCTAACGCACCGAAGCGCCAGCACGGGACGATGTGCAGGGGGGCCAGGCCAGGCTGCGCAACTGTATCTGCGGGGTACGCGGCGTCATCCGGCAGCCGGTCAGTCAAGATAAAAATCTCGCTGATCTCGGATTTTTGGCGCAGGAAGCGGATGAAGTGAAAGGCATACTCGTTAAGCGACCCCTGACTGGGTGGGTAGGGTGTGACAATGGCGATACGCATAAGCAATGCTTCCCTCTTGGTAGGATCTAGGATCCGCCCTAGAGACAGTGTGTTGTTAAGCGCGGGCATACACCCCGCGCAGATCGTTCCACTTAATCCGCAGCAGATCGCGCAGAAAGCGCTGGATCTCGCGGGTGGTGTCCACCTTTGAACCCGGCGCATCAATCCACGAGACCGGCACCTCGGCTACCCGATAGCCGAGCCGGGCGGCTAAATACAGAATCTCCAAGTCGAAAGAGAATCCATCGATAGTCTGCGCGGCGTAGAGCCGATGCGCGGCGGCGCGGGTAAAGAGCTTGAAACCACACTGGGTATCGCGCACGCCGATGCGGAACAGGAGGCGCACCATCAGGCGCAAGCCACCGCTGAGCGTCCGGCGCAGGAGCGTCCGATGGGCCTCTTCCGCCCCGCTGGCGGCGCGTGAGCCGACGGCGATGTCGTAACCCTGTTGCTCCAGCGTGGGCAACAATTTGCCCAATTCCTCAATCGGCGTCGAGTTATCGGCATCGTCGAAGAGGATGTAGCGACCCTGGGCAGCGAGAACACCCCGGCGCACGGCGCTACCCTTACCGCCATTTTTCTCGGCGCGCAGCAGGCGCAAGTTGACAAGCTCCAGTCCCTCAACAAGCGCGGCGGTCTGGTCACGTGAGCCATCGTCGGCGATGATCAACTCCCAGGGAAAGCCCATCCCGGCAACGTGCGAGGCAATCGCCCCAATCGTCGGGACAATTCGCTCCTCTTCGTTATAGGCCGGAATAACGATGGAGAGGTAGGGCTCGCCTGTGATGGGCGTTGTCTTCCACGCAGCGTAATCCACATAGGTCATAATCGTCGCGCTCCCTCAACGTATGCGGAGATGCAGCATATAGCAGTCCCATTCCGGTTGTGAAGAGGAGTCAAGGCTTTAGCCGGCTGAAGCCTTGACTCCTCTTCACGAATCCAAGAGGATTGCTATAGCTGACACTGGGTATCTATGCTCTTGTTTGGATGGGCTATGTTATTCTGTAACTTACACTACTAACGACCATTTACTTATTTTTCACAATGATCTGTTAAAAATAGACAAATCGAAATGTGTATATTCATCGTATGTAGTAAAGTTTGCCTTGTAAGGAGCGGCGATTATGACATATCCAACATTACAGATAGATTACAAAAGTCGCACACCCTCCAACCGCATATTTTGGTTATAAAAAAGTGATATCTCAATGCTATTGTCGTCTTAGGCATGTTTCAAACCAGCGTGACAATTCAGCGACGAAACGATGACGCGGTGAGGCGATCCGTATCGCCACATCGCCTCATCGCCACATCGCCACATCGCCTCATCGCCTCATCGCCTCATCGCAAGACTGTAAAGCTGAATGTGCCCATTTTGAAACATGCCTTAGCGATGATATACCCAAAGATCCGGACGATGACACCCAATAAGTTAGCATCGGGAAATTCTATGCACCCTGCGTCACCACCTCCAAACGAAGCGAGGCGCCTCGCCGCCCTCCACGCCTATCACATTCTGGACACGCCCCCGGAAGTTGATTTCGACGACCTGACACGGCTTGCGGCCGCCCTCTGCGACACACCAATCGCCTTCATCAGCCTCATGGATGCGGAGCGTTTGTGGATCAAGTCGCGGGTCGGCATCGATATGACCGAGATTCAGCGCGATCAGTCCTTCTGCGGCTATACCCTTGCCCAACTGGGCACGATCACGGTTGTGCCGGATACAAGGGAGGACGTGCGCTTCTGCAAGAACCCCCTGGTGACGGACGACCCATACGTCCGCTTTTACGCAGGAACACCGCTCATCACCTCCGCAGGCGACGTGCTAGGCACCCTCTGTGTCATTGATCACATCCCGCGTGAACTGAACCCGCTTCAGCACGAGGCGATCCGCGTTCTGGGCCGTCAAGTGATGGTTCTTATGGAACAACGACGCACCATTTACGAACTCGCCGCAGCGGAATCGCAACTGAGACACGAGCGCGACATGCACGTCAGCGTGATCGCATCGCTCGCCGAGGGGATCGTCATCCAGGATGCCGAAGGGACGATCTGCTCATGCAACAGGAGCGCCGAGCGTATTCTCGGCATCCCGACTGCACAAATCGCAGGCCGCACCAACACTCACCCGGACTGGCACACCATTCACCCCGACGGCTCGCCCTTCCCCGGCGAAACGCACCCGGCAATGGTCGCCTTACGCACGGGTCAGCCCCAGCGTGACGTGATCATGGGCATCCACAAGCCCGATGGTGCGCTACGCTGGATCTCGATCAACGCCCAACCCATGGTTCTGCCCGACATCCAGCGTAGCCGCAGCGTCGTCACCTCGTTCTTCGACATCACCGGACTACGCGCAACGGAGGCGGCGCTGCGCGCAAGCGAGGTGCGCTACCGCTCGGTGGTCGATAACGTCAAAGAGGTCATTTTTCAAACCGATGCCGCAGGCTTGTGGATCTTCCTGAACCGCGCATGGACGGAGATCACCGGCTTTGGCATCGCCGAATCTCTGGGCCGCACCTTTCTGGACTATGTTCACCCCGACGACCGCCAGCGCAACCAGGATCTCTTCGCTCCGCTGATCGCACGGCAGAAGGAGTACTGCCGCCATGAAGTGCGTTACCTGACCAGCGATGGGGGGTTTCGCTGGATCGAGGTGTTCGCCCGGCTCACCCTCGACGATGCCGACACTATCATCGGCACCTCGGGCACGCTCAACGATGTCACCGAGCGCCGACGCGCCGAGGAAGCTATCCAGGTGGCCGAGCGCCAGCAGCGCGCAATTCTTGACAATATGACCGAGCTGGTCTTTCTGACCGACACCGACGAGCGCTGCATCAGCGTCAACGCCGCCTTCGCCCGCTTCTACGGCCAGCCGCCCGAGTCGTTCATTGGGCTGACAACCGAAGAGCGGTTGCCCCCACCCCTCGGCACAGAGCAGTACCACGAGAACCTGTCGATCATCCGCAGCGGCGTACCCGTGCGAGTCGAGCGCCGTACCCCCGATCCGAGCGGTACACTCCACTGGCACGAGATTCACAAGACCCCGATCACCGCCCCCGACGGGACATTAGTCGGGCTGGTCGGTGTGATCCGTGACATCACTGGGCGAAAGGAGGCAGAGGTTTCGCTCCAACAGGCCAAGGAGGCGGCTGAGGCGGCTGCGCAGACGCGCTCGGTCTTCCTCGCCACCATGAGCCACGAGATTCGCACCCCGCTCAACGGGGTGATCGGGATGACCGGACTGCTGCTCGACACGGCTCTTACGCCGGAGCAGCGCGAGTATGCCGAGACGGTGCGCCGGAGCGGCGAGGTGCTGCTCAACCTGATCAACGACATCCTCGACTTTTCAAAGATCGAGGCGGGCAGGCTCGATTTGGAGGAGATCGACTTTGATCTGCGCACCGTTGTCGAAGATGTGGTCGAGCTGCTGGCAGAACCGGCTGAGCGCAAGGGGCTGGTGCTGAGCGGTCGGATCGACCACGCCCTGCCCTCCCTCCTGCGCGGCGACCCCAGCCGACTCCGTCAGGTGCTGACCAACCTGGTGAGCAACGCCGTGAAGTTCACCGAGCGTGGCGAGATCCTCATACGCGCCGACGTGGTGACGCACGATTCAGATGGCACACTGCTGCACCTCAGCGTTGCAGATTCGGGGATGGGCATGTCTGAGCAGACCATAAGCAGGCTTTTTCAGCCCTTCATGCAGGCCGACGCCTCAACCACGCGCTTGTACGGAGGCACCGGGCTCGGGTTGGCAATCAGTCAGCAACTTGTGACCCTGATGGGTGGCAACCTCGCGGTGACCAGTACGCTAAAACAGGGGTCGACCTTCACTGTGGCTGTACACCTGGCACCACCGCTGAATACCGTACCCCAGATGATCGCCACACACGACCTGCGTGGGAAGCGGGTTCTCATTGTTGACGATACGGCAACGAGCCGTGCCCTCCTGCACCATCTCTTACACACGTGGGACACCGAAACCACGGTCTGCCCAAACGCAGCCGAGGCGCTATCCGCGCTCCACAACGCGGTGGATCGCGGTCAACCTTACCACGTCGCGCTCATCGATGTCGTCATGCCGATCCAGGACGGATTCGCGCTGACGCGGGCGATTCGGGCCGACCCGCGCATCGCGAGTTGTGCCCTCATTTTGATGACCGCGTATACTCAGCGTAGCTACGGCGCGGCGGCGCACGCGGCCGGGGCAGCCGCCTTCCTCACCAAGCCCATCCGCCAGAGCCAGCTCTTTGACGCACTGGCGACGGTTCTGTCTAACAACACCGCTCAGATCGGAGCAGAGCAGCCTATCGCCATGATTGGGAATCTCTCGTCAGATCTACGTCGTTTCACAACCGGACGGATTCTGATTGTCGAAGATAACCAGGTCAACCAGAAGGTGGCGGCGCGCATACTGGAGAAACTAGGCTACCAGGTTGACGTTGCCGCAAATGGCTACGAAGCTATCGCGGCCCTCGTCCATATCCCGTACCGGCTGGTACTGATGGATTGCCACATGCCCGAGATGGACGGTTTTGCCGCAACCGCAGCCATCCGCGCGCGGGAAGGGGCGGATCGTCACACACCGATCATCGCCCTGACCGCAAACGCGCTGGCCGGCGAGCGTGAGCGCTGCTTGGCAGCCGGAATGGATGACTACCTCGCCAAGCCGATCCAGAAGTCCGAACTCATGACCGCGCTTGCGCGCTGGTTTGACGGCATCGATAGGCGATCAGTGGTGCGCGCTGCCGCACCGCCGCCGCCCGTAGCGACCCTCGACCAGACTATCATTGCGCAACTGCGTGCCTTGCAAAACGATGGCGAGGCGGACATCCTCATCGATCTGCGCGATACGCTGGTGACTGATGTGACAAATGGCATGCGTACACTCCACGCCGCCCTAGAGAGCGACTCCCCCGCTATGCTCTCCCAGGTTGGGCATCTGCTCAAAGGAAGCTGTGCTGCACTAGGGGCAACGAGGTTCGCCCTGCTCTGGGCTGATGTTGAGCAGTACGGCTATACCGGAGATACCGCCGCCGCACGTGCGCTCCTCAGCACCCTTGAAACCGAGTGGGCGTGCGTCCGCAGTGCCTTTAACAAGCTCATACAGTAAGTGCGGGCTTCCAGCCTACCCGTTGATATAGCAATCCTCTTGGGGTTGTTGTGTGGAGTCAAGGCTTTAGCCGGATAAGGCCGCCTAAAGGCTCGACTCCTTTTCATAACCAGTTTAGGATTGCTATAGGGCGCAAGCCCCCTGTTCCTATAGCACCCTCGTGATTGACCAGGAAGAGCCGTCCCCGTCGGTGTGAAGACAGCCCTTACGAACTCGTGCCTCCCCCATCCGTTGCCGCCTCGCCCGTCACCCGGCTCTGGTAGACTAGCTCGCGCAGCGTGTTATCGTCCAACTTCTCGAAGAATGGCTCCAGGTAGAGCATCTCTTTCAGGCGCGGATCCTGGCTACCCACATCATCACGCAGTTTCGGGTCTATCGGGTCTCTCGTCGGCGTGCCACGTGCGATGACCTCGATACCTTTGAGGAGCGTTGGATCGCGAGCAATCCGCTCGTAGAGATCGGCGAAGCTGGTTTGGATGACGGTGAGTTTGGCAATCAGGCCCGCCGCTGTCTGCCGCCCGTGGGCGCGGTCGAGGCTCAGGTGCAGGCGGAAGATGTTGAAGCTGCGCTTGACCTTGCGCGGGTTGCGCAGCAGCCCGACGGCCATCAACGTGGCGACGTGATCCGCGTCGCTGGCGGTGAGGCCAGGGACGCCGGGCAGGCGGCTGCGCAAGAAGGCGCTCATGGTGTGGAGGGCCAATGGCGGTAGGGCGAAGGGGATCTGGACGATCTTCTCCAGGTAGTCGCGCTCGGCTACCGGGAAGACACCTGCCGCTGCGCCTGCCAGGGCGAACTCCTTGTAGCGCACACGGATGCCGCGCTCGATGATTTCGCGATCCACACCGAGGACAAAGATGCAGCCCTGGATGTCGAGGAACACCTTGATCGCCTCCAGCACGCCGATGGCCTGCTCGGGCAGGCAGCGGTCGAGGTCGTCAATGAAGATGACCAGCCGATAGCCCGCCTGTTCGGCCCACTCCTCGATCAGCTCCTTCAGCCCGGCGTAGAATTGCTCCAGCGATTGCACCTGATCACGATAGATGAGGGTGCGCTCACGCTGGAAGAGGTCGAGCAGCGTGTCGGCGTATGCCTGCTCGCCCAGACCCTCCTTCGCCTTTGCCACCGCCTCGCTGATTTTACCCAGCACGGGGATGTAGCTGAACCCGGCGCGGATGATCGTGCCAGCGGCCAGTTTGCCCGCCTTGCCCCATTGAAACTCAATCGCCCCTTGATCCTCGCGATCCACGCTGCGGTACAAGCTGGCAGCCAGATCATCGAGGCGCTTTTCCAGGCTGGCCTGCTCGGCGCGCAGATCCTGCGGCGGCACCTGTCCAGCGGCACGGCGACCAACGAGCGTGCGCAGCCGATCCTCATTGCGCACCACCCGCACACGGATCTCCTCGACCACGCTGATCAGCAGCGCCCGCCAGAGGGCGTCGCTCTGGACGTAGCGCCAGGCGTCAAACCAGATCGGCAGCACCCCCGGCTGCGGTTTCTCGGGGTCGTTCAGGTTGCGGTAGATCATCTTCATCAGGCTGGTTTTACCGCTGCCCCACGGCCCGTAGACGCCGACGGTGAGCGGGGTATCAGCCAACTCCGCGCCGAGGACAATCTCAGTCAGAGCCGTCGCCGAGGGCGCGAAGCCGAGTTCATCCTGGGTGGCGGGCAGGTCGCCGTAACCGGGTTGAGTGGTGGTCATGATGGCTCCTTAGGCATGTTTCAAAATGGGTACATTCAGCTTGACAGTTCAGCGATGAGGCGATGAGGCGATGAGGCGATACGGAACGCCTCACCGCGTCATCGTTTCATCGCTGAACTGTCAAGCTAGATTGAAACATGCCTTAGACATGGTTCAAACTAGCTTGACAGTTTGCCGCCGGACAGCCCTCACCCCCCAGCCCCCTCTCCCTGAACGGGAGAGGGGGAGTCGGATGCGTCCTGGTGCAGAAATCTCCCCTCTCCCCGTGAGGGAGAGGAGCAGGGGGTGAGGGGCGTAACCTTTTCGTAGGCCAGACCCCCCGCAA